>JAEIGA010001072.1_pt1 | contig 41493 bp, 38 predicted proteins | sample 9270691 | NCBI WGS metagenome assembly JAEIGA01 (sample SAMN17057246, study PRJNA624740) | gut metagenome | biome: biome; isolation source: fecal sample | host: Bos grunniens | place: China: Xizang | collected 2019 | reverse complement strand
GCTTCTGATCGTGTTCGTATTGGTGTTCGTACAGTAGCACCTGACGGTGTAACTAAATCTGATATTGCTTGGACTACTTACGAAGAAGTTCCAACTGTAACTGTTATCGAAGGTTTTTCTGTAGATAAACCTGTAATTAAAGCAAATGAGGAATTTACAATCTCGTTTGACGATCCTAACCACGGAAATGCAAACTACTTTAAAATTTATAATGCAAAAACTAATGCTCAAGTAGGTAGCACATTCTATAATGTTACTGAATTTACTTCTACATTGAGCGAAATAGGTTTGTATGATGTAGAATGCTCTTATGTTAATCAAAGCGGAGCGACAGTTGTAGAAAAGAAACGTGGTATGATTCAAGTATCGAGCGACGAAGTTGGTGCAATGCCAATTATCTATACTTTGACAACAGACAAAGAGGCTCAAAACAATGAAATTACAAACAACGAGGTTGTTACATTGTCGTATACAGGTCGTCCTGCTGATGGTACAACATCGCGTGCGTTGCGTTTGCAAGAAAAACCTTTCTGTGTACAAAATAGCCAATTCTTCAATGCTGCTGGTATTGGTACAGCTACGCCTGTTACTATTTCGTTCTGGTTCAATCCATTGCAATTTATTGATGCTGGTGATGCTGGAGGTAACACCGGTTTTGGTGATCAAGGTACTCAAATGTTGAATATACGTAAACCAACTGACAGTTGGCCAACTTCTGACTGGGGTTATATGTGGAGTGGTATTCACAATGGTGGTAACGACTATTGGGTTAATATCTTGAAAAACTATCAAACTGCAGGAGGTAACTATACTACAATGACACAAAACTTTGTGATACCTACTGCAAACTGGACACACGTTGCTATTTCAATTGTTGGAAGTAATACAAGTAACAAAGATGTTGAACTTTATATCAATGGACGTAAGGTAAGTGATGCTGTTCAAAACAAATCGGCTGTTGCAACACTTTCTTCTACTCATTACATATTTATGGGTGGTACAGCGTTTTCTCGTTCAGGTTTTGATGGTTTGATTGACGAATTCCAAATTTGGACAAAACAATTTGACGAATCAACAATCAATCAAACAATGGTTCACTACAATGCTGGAGAAGTTCCAAGCGAGTTGATTTGTTATTGGGATTTTGAATTGGATGCAACAACTGACAATAGACTTGTTAGCCGTGGTTCGTTGAACGAAACAGTTTATGCTGTAGTAGGTCAATCGTGGCGTGCAGTTCAAGGTGAAGGTGATGGTGTTGTAGGTTCTGACCCAATGGTAGAATCGAATCGTATGTCTCCTACATTTGGTGCAGGAACTCCATTCTTGGCAGGTCGTTACGAAGTTAAAACAACTCCATCGTGGAAGTTTGACGGCGTAGCTACTCCAGGTGCTGTAACTGGTAATGCAGAAAGCGGAAACACTACTGTATCATGGGCTTCAATGGAAGGAGCTCCTTATACAGCAACGTTGACATTGGCTAACTCTTGGGGTGAAGATGTTAAATCAGTAACTATGGTAGATGCTTGTGTAAAACTTGATGAAGTTGGTAATGTAATTGAAGATTTGAATGTATATCCAAATCCATTTGCTGAAGAAATACATGTACGTTTCATTGAGGCAGGCGACTATGAATTGGATGTTTTCTCACTTTCAGGACAGTTGATTCAAGCAAAACAACTCAACGTAAATAGTCACGAAGTTGTAGGTATCAATCTAAATGCTCAACAACAAGGTTCTTACGTTGTACGCTTGAAGAAAGATGGTAAGTTTATCAAATCTTTCAAGTTAGAAAAAAAGTAATTAATTGATTTACTCTAAAATAAAAACCTCTGCAATATATGTTTGCAGAGGTTTTTTGTTGATATATAGGAAATAAAGTAAAAAAAACGAACTCAAATTTGAGTTCGTTTTTTTTGTTTAGTGTGTGTTATTTACACGCACAACGAGGCGATAGTTGCTTAAAGAAGTCGTTCCCTTTGTCATCTACAAGAATAAATGCAGGGAAATCTTCTACTTCAATTTTCCAAATAGCCTCCATACCGAGTTCGGGGTATTCTACACATTCTATACTTTTTATGTTGTTTTGAGCTAAAATAGCAGCAGGTCCACCTATTGAACCAAGGTAGAAACCTCCGTATTTCTTACAAGCATCTGTTACTTCTTGGCTACGATTTCCTTTTGCCAACATAATCATCGATCCTCCATGACTTTGGAATAAGTCAACATAAGAGTCCATGCGACCAGCTGTTGTAGGTCCCATCGAACCACATGCCATTCCAGTAGGAGTTTTTGCCGGACCCGCATAGTAGATAGGGTGATTTTTGATATATTCAGGTAAATCTTCGCCATTGTCGAGTCTTTCTTTTAGTTTTGCGTGTGCAATGTCACGACCAACAATTATAGTTCCGTTAAGGCTTAAACGTGTAGCAACTGGGTATTTAGTCAACTCTTTTAAAATATCACTCATAGGTTGGTTTAAGTCGATTTTTACCGCATCACCTTCGCCTGCTTCACGTAATTCAGCAGGAATTAATGACGATGGGTTGTCATCCATCTTTTCAATCCAAATACCATCTTTGTTGATTTTACATTTGATGTTTCTATCAGCTGAACAACTAACACCGAGTCCGATAGGGCAACTTGCTCCGTGGCGTGGTAAGCGAATGATACGAACATCGTGTGCCATATATTTACCACCAAATTGAGCTCCAAGACCTATTTTGTAGGCTTCTTCGAGCACTTGTTTCTCTAATTCAATATCACGAAATGCACGTCCGTGTTCGTTACCTGATGTAGGTAATTCGTCGTAGTAATGTGTAGAAGCTAACTTAACGGTTAAAAGATTTTTTTCAGCAGACGTTCCTCCAATTACGAATGCAATGTGGTAAGGAGGGCATGCTGCTGTTCCTAACGATTTCATTTTTTCCACCAAGAAAGGAACTAGTGTTTTTGGGTTGAGTACTGCTTTTGTTTCTTGATACAGATAAGTTTTATTAGCAGAGCCTCCTCCTTTGGTAACACATAGAAAACGATATTCCATTCCTTCTGTGGCTTCAATGTCTATTTGTGCAGGAAGGTTACACTTTGTATTAACTTCGTCGTACATGGTAAGTGGTGCATTTTGCGAATAGCGAAGGTTTTCTTCAGTATATGTTTTGAAAACACCTAACGAAAGAGCCTCTTCGTCGCAATAACCTGTCCAAACATGTTGTCCTTTTTCGCCGTGTATAATGGCAGTACCGGTATCTTGACAAAGTGGAAGTTTCCCTTTTGCAGAAACTTCAGCGTTACGCAGAAATGTGAGTGCTACATATTTGTCGTTTTCGCTTGCTTCAGGGTCGCTAAGTATTTTAGCTACTTGCTTGTTGTGTTCTCTGCGAAGCAAAAATGAAACATCACGAAATGCTGCATTTGCCATTTTGGTTAAACCCTCTTTTTCAATTTTTAAGATTGGGTTACCTTCAAAGTCTCCTACCGAAACGTGCTCTTTTGTAAGCAAATAGTATTCGGTTTTGTCCTCTCCAAGAGGGAACATTGGTTGATAGTGAAATTCTGTTGCCATGTTATTTTACAATTGCTTTTATAGTTTTATTTATGTTGTTATTTATAATTTGAACAATGTAAATACCTTTCTGCAAATGATATGTTTGTTCGTTTGTTTGTACATTTTGAGTGTAAATAATTTGTCCTGATAGGTTAAAAATTTTAATGAGAGAATTATTTGGAATATTTTTTATGTTAATACTATTTTCTTTTGGTACGATAGTTATTTCATCGTTATTTTCTAATGTTTCGAGTTTTGTAGTATTTGAAATTTGTTTTTTGTATAATGTAACGGGTTTTTGTGCTGAATAAGTTGTTGATTTATAGTAACGGAATCGGTCCTGTCCGCTTTGTGTATTAAAGCGAAGATGTGAACTGCTTGATACTATACTGACGCCATCACTCCCTAAAGAAATAGTATTTGTATATGCATTGCTTGTGCTTGATTTTAAGGAGTTCGCGTTGCTTGTATTACCAATATAATATCCACTTGCTGATTTTATAGTATAGCCATTATTTGTTTTTTCTATAATAAATTGGTAAGCATTGTTAGGTGTAGCTTCGATAGTATTGTCGGTAATAGTTACCTCTTTAAAATTTGAGATTGCATCTAAAGTTGTTAAACTTCCATTAAAAATAAAGGATTCTTCCTCGTAAACAATAAGGTATTCGCCACTCCAATCGGTAGGCTCTTGTGTTACTTTGGTGTAAACATCTTGAATAGGAGCATTAGGGTCTTTTTGAGCAATTGCAATAATTTCAAGATTTCCAGTTACGTTTGCAATCGTAAGTGTAGTTCCTGTATAAGTAAAATCTACTCCTGGTACAAGATCGTTACCTCCCATGGTTATTAAGATGTCGTTTTGTGTAAGAGTATAGCCACTTTTTGGGGTAATTGTTGCGATGTAGGTAGCTCCTTCGGTAACACAATTTTCTCCATCTGTTATGTCGCAATCATCACCAGAAAAATATATAGTATATCCTTCACAATCTATACCTCCCATAAATTTAAAAGATATGACGCCATCTTTTTCAGTAATATTGGTTAAAGGATATTGAGCTATAGGAGTGTATGATGTGATATTTGCAGTACCAGGGAAAGGATCGCTAGCATCACCATAGGCTGATTTTTTTCCATTTGCTTCTACGATGTCATAATACATTGTGCTTCCGTTGTTAGTTGTGTTTGATGCCCAAGCAGAAGCGTTGTATTGAACCTTTGTTATAAGCATTCCGTGTCCTGGTAAGTATGCATCCCAACCATTTTGTTGGCGATTTTCAAAATAATAGGCTACACTAGTTGATGTAGCTGATGGTAGAGTACCATTAGCAGTAACAACTCGTGCGGTATTTGTCGTTTGTAAGTCTTGTAATGAAACATTTTCAGCAGAATTCATTATGCTTGGTGTGAGCCAACCCATATAATAACGGTCGTAGGCCGAGTAAACGGGTGGTGTGAGTCCATTGTTGTTGTATGAACCTTGGTCCATAAGTGTCCATTCTCCTGGTGTCTTTTCATAATTTGTACCATAGTTGGTGTCGTAGTAGTCAGGTAAACCTAATACGTGGCTGAATTCGTGGCAAAATGTTGCAATCCCACTTAAATTTTTCCCAGTATACCCCCTTAATTCTGAACTACACGCGTATAGGTCGATAGTATAACCTCCGTAGGTGCGTTGTGCTTTGTTTACCCATGCACTTACGTAGTAACTATGTGGCCAAATTACATTTTCTGCCCATTCAGCAGAGTTGTGTCCTGCGTAGATAACGTAAATGTAGTCAACTTCTTTATCACCATTTAAATCGTAATCAGCAAATGAAACTCCATCTGCATAAGCCAATGAGCATGCTTCGTTAATCATATACCCGGCGTTATAGATACCATATTCTCCATCATCTGGATCGGTTATTATACCATTCCCTGTTGCATAATAATTTGCTGTTTTACTTACAGTGTAGGGCCCCACGACTTTGAACTCTGGTGAATATTTATTTCCAGATGAGGCCTCGAAATAATCACTTACAGAACCATAACCTCCGTTGGTGTTAAAGTTCTCTTGATTCATTAGATTGTTAAAATATTCTTGAGGATTGGCCTGTGTGAATTTAATATCGCTGAAATTGACTAAGATAACAAGTCCTTTAGGTACGATATTAACAGTACCGACCGTTTTTTTTGCACTTCGTTTAGTTTCTGCTATTTTTTTCCTTTGTCTATTAGCATAGCTGTGTATAACGTTTCTATCTATGTTTGATAGTAAATTCTTTTCTTCAATAGTTCGCTTAGAAATGTTATTGGCTTTAATACCTAGGGACTTTATAGTTGCATTTTTTGTGTCTAATTCGGCATACTCATAAAAATTTTCAGCATTTTTTTTCAATAAGTAACCATCTTCGGTTGTTGTGTAATGGAAAAATTCATCGCCATTTAATTGTATGGCTAATTCGGTTCCATCTGGTTGTGAAATAGTGAAAACTCCTTTCTTTGCGGGAACAGCATTTGCTATTAAACAAAGACTAAAAATAATGAAAAAAGAAAAAATTTTTTTAAACATAATTAGCTCTTTTTATAAATATAAAGATTTGGATTGTTCTGTATTCTTTTTAGGTATCTATTATCAAATTTTGTTCGTAAACATATATTACGAGCAATTCTATTAGAAGCTTTTATTGTACCACAACAAGTTTGTTTTGCGTAGCAAATGTAACCTTTTTTATTCTTTTTTATTACAAAACCATCGGTTGTAGTTTGAAAATGTTTATACTCGTCGCCATGTAAAATAATGTATACTTTCTCACTATTCGGCTGGCAAAACTCAATTGAGTCACGTCGTGCAGGAATTTTTGTTGGCTTTGGCTTGTTTTGGGCAAACATAGCGAATGAAGCCATTATAAAAAAGGATAAAAAGAGTAGTCGTAGCTTCATTATACGTTTTTAAGGATTATATTTACTTAAATCTTCTGGTGCTGCTATTTGTTTTAGTATATCGTTGAGTTCTTTCTTTATAAATTCTAATTTCTCAAGTAGGAGTTCTTTGGTTTTGTCGCTATCGTTAGCATGTTTGTTTTTTAGTCTTTTTTTTGCACCTGCTATGGTTAATTTCTGTTCTCGTAAAAGAAATTTTATATGTTTTAGTAATTCGATATTTTCTTTTGTGAAGAATCGTGTCCCTCCAGGAGTTTTTCGAGGTTTTAGTTCATGAAACTCTTTTTCCCAATATCGTATGGTAGGTTCAGATTCTCCTATTTCAAGAGCAACCTCTTTAATTGAAAAAAATATTTTTTCAGACTTATTCATCATCTACAAATACGTAATTTTTGCCCAATCCTTATCGTTGAACTACTTAATTGATTCCATTTTTTCAGTTGAGAGACAGATACGCGATATTTTTTTGCAATTCCGCTAAGTGTATCTCCAGAACGTACTTTATGTACGGTGGCAGTGCTAAGATCTGCTTGTGCAATTTTAGCTACAGCTTGTTGTGAAATGAGTTCTTCCGCTTTAAAGGCAAGAATCTCTTCTTTTTTTTCAAAATAAGAATTGATTTGTTTTAATGGTAATACCACAGCGTATGATTTTTTTTCATTTGCAGGAATTAAATCATGTTTATATTGTGGATTCAAAGAACGTAATTCTTCTAGGGGTATTTGCAACACTTCCGAAATTTGTTTAAGATGCATACGTTGGTTTAGCATAATAGTGTCGGTAACTGTTTGAATTGTTGGATTCATAGGACACATATTGTGATCTTCGTAGTAATTCATAATGTAATTTGCAGCTATAAAAATAGGTACATAACTACGAGTCTCACGTGGTAGATATGGATAGATATCCCAATAGTTACGTTTGCCTGCAGCACGTTTTATGGCTTTATTTACATTGCCAGGACCGCAGTTGTACGCAGCAATAACTAAATGCCAATCTTTATAGATTTCGTATAAATCTTTTAAATAGCGAACAGCTGCTTGTGTCGATTTTATAGGGTCGCAACGTTCGTCAACCAAACTATTGATTTCAAGACCATAAAATCTGCCTGTACCAATCATAAATTGCCAAAGTCCACGAGCTCCTACGCGAGAAAGAGCCCTCGGATTTAGTGCCGATTCTATTACGGGTAAATATTTTAGTTCGAGAGGTATGTTGTTTGCTTCTAAAGCTTGTTCAAAAATGGGGAAATAATATTGTTCGCCAATTCCTAACATAAATGCCACTTGTTTTGGTTTGTTAGCATAAAAGTCAATAAAGTTCTTAACTACATTATTGAAAGGCATTTCCATGATATAAGGCAGTCGTTGTAGACGATTTATATATGTGCTATCAGAACAAGTTACCAATGAGAATTCTTTATTGCAATCTCCTAAAACAGAGTTTTGTAAATACCAATCGTTCAAAAGTGAATCTAAAGAATTTGATACTTCGGTGGGGATAACTTCTGTGGAATCGTTTGCTATATTAAAATGTAGTTTTTCTTCTGTCGCATATGTCTTTATCCAACAAAGTAAGAAAAGTAGAGTGGCAAATAATTTTAAGTTTTTCATGTTTAAAAATTAACTTTAAAACGCATTCCTACTGCAGCAGAAGCAAGGGTGGCGTTTTGTGGATTTTCTATAAAAGTAGGTTGTATTTTCATTGAGACATCTTCGCTGATGTCAAAGTCGTGGAGTTGTGCATCTACAAAAGCGTCTACAATTGAGAGTGCATAAACCCCCACAGTAATAATGATACTTAAATCTCTATATTTTCTATAATAATTTTGTTTTTGGTTGAGGTACGTTTTTGCGTATGAAGAATTTGAATCAACGCCGTAAGGTAATATTTTTAAATAGCTTTGGGTGTTTGGGTCGGCATCCATTATGTCTTTGTACGCAGATAGATAGTCTTTGTAATATTTGTTGTTCCATTGGATTGCGTAAAAACATCCTGCAAATCCTCCATAAATTATGGGTAATTTCCAATAACTACGATTGTAGATTTGCCCTAATCCTGGAAAAACTAATCCTAGCCAAACGCTTCTTGTTGGATTAGGATGAAAATTAGATTTTGTAAATTTTGAGGTTGTTTTAGCGTATTCTTGTTTTGTTTGAATGGTAGGTAATGTGTCTGTTAAGACAAAGCCTGAATCCATTTGTGTTGCATAAATCGGTTGAACTAAATCACGATTTTGAAATGAAGATATAGTGTCTATTTCCCTTTCTTGTGCGTTTAATTTGAAAAGTAAAGAAAACGCTAAAAAAAATATAGCAAAAGACACTTGTCTCATAAATAATCAAAGAGTTGATTTTTTTAAAATATCTAACAGAGAATTTAATTCTTGCTCGTCAGAAAATGTAATGCTGAGTTTACCATTCCCTTTTTCTCCACAATACAACTGAACGCGATTACCCCAAATTTCTTTAATAATGTTTTCGTATTTTTTTTGTTGTTCGGAAATAACTTTCGCTGGTTTTTGTGAGTTTTCGTTTGTTAAATTTCTAATTTGTTTTTCTGTTTCTCGTACAGAAAATTGATTTTTTATAATGGCTTCGTAAATAGCAATTTGTTTTTTTGCATCGTTAAGAGATGCTAAAGCTTTTGCATGACCTGCTTCTATCTTTTTTTCTTGTAATCCTAATTGAATTTCAGCGGGCAATTTTAAAAGTCTTAAATAGTTAGCAATAGTAGCACGTTTTTTGCCAACTCGTTCGCTTAAAGCTTCTTGTGTGAATTTGTAATCATCAATTAAGCGTTGGTATGAAAGAGCTATTTCTATCGCGTTTAAATCTTCGCGTTGGATGTTTTCTACCAATGCCATTTCAAGCACTTGTTCATCTTTAGCAGTTTTTATGTAAGCGGGCATTTTTTTTATACCTACCAATTTTGAAGCTCTATAACGTCTTTCGCCTGCTATGATTTGATAAGTCCCATCGTTATTCTTTTTTAAAGTAATTGGTGTAATAATTCCAATTTCTTTAATAGAAGATGCTAATTCCTCAAGTGCTTCTTCATTGAAGTTTGTACGAGGTTGCGATGGGTTAGGTTGAATTAATTCAATATCTATTTCGTTGATAGACGAAGAGCCACTTACTATTGGTGTAGTATTCGTGTTTAATAGAATGTCAAGTCCACGTCCTAAAGCTTCTTTTTTTGCCATTTTAGTTTTGTTTTTGAATAAGTTCTTTTGCTAATTGAAGATAATTTTGTGCTCCTTTAGAAGTAGGTTCGTATTCTAATGTTGGTTTTCCGTAACCAGTAGCCTCACTTAATTTTACATTTCTATAAATAGTTGTTTTAAACAACATACTTTCAAAGTGTTTCCTTACTTCATTAGCAACACTATTAGCATATCTTAAACGATTGTCGAACATTGTTAACAAAAATCCTTCTATTGTTAAATCTGGATTTAGATTGTTTTTTATCAATTTAATTGTGTTCAATAGTTTGCTTAATCCATCTAATGCAAAATATTCGCATTGTACGGGAATAATAACTGAATCTGCAGCTGTTAATGCATTTACTGTAATAATTCCTAGCGAAGGAGAGCAGTCTATGATGATGTAATCGTACGCTTCTTTTAAAGGTGATAGTATGTTCCTAAGAATCGTATCTCGGTTGTCTAAATTGGCCAACTCAATTTCAGCTCCAACTAAATCGATGTGTGAAGGAAGTAACGATAAATTCTTGGTTTCAGTAGCTACGATGGATTGTTCGGATGTCGATTCTCCTATGAGACATTCGTAAATAGTATGTTCCATTTCTTTAACGTCAATGTTTAACCCCGTAGAGGCATTTGCTTGTGGGTCAGCATCAACGAGTAAAACTTTTTTCCCTAAATGAGCTAATGAAGCTGAAAGGTTAATTGCTGTAGTTGTTTTACCAACTCCTCCTTTTTGGTTAGCTATTGCTATTATTTTTTTCATCACTTATTTTGTTTGAATAAATAGCAAAATAAGTATTTTTTTTTGAAAATAGCAAGTTAAAAACGCTAAAAAAAGAACCTGAAAACGCTAGTTTCTAACAATCAGTTTTTTACTGAATAAGCCGATTTTTACTATATATATTCCTGTTTTTGAAATGGGTATTTGTATGGAATTTGTGGCACATGCTTGCGAATAAACGCATTCTCCCAAAACGTTATAAATGTTGATGTATTGATCTTTTGCATTGGAGATGACGATATTTTCTCTTGTAGAAAAAGCGTTTAAGTTGTCGGTGTTAGTTTTTTCGAGCGATAATGTTTGTTCTATGATTTCTGTTGCGTAGTATGCCACGTAACCGTTTGTAGTAGATCCTATTTCGATATTTAAATCGCTAGCATTAGTTATTTTCTTTAAAGAAGTGCATTCCCAAAAAGCTTTGTCTTCTATCAGATTTAATGTGCTTGGTAAGTAAATTGAAGATAGTGAATAGCAATAAGAAAAGGCATAGGGTTTAATAGTTTCCAATCCTTCGTTTAGTTTGACTTTCGAAAGGTAGGAGTTACTCGAAAATGCAGAAGCTTCAATAGTTTTTACAGAAGACGGAATTTCAATTTCTCGGAGTGATGAGCATTGACTAAAGGCTTCTTTTCCTATATTTGTTACGTTGTTCCCTATTGTTACATTTTGTAGTTGGGTGCAGTTGTTAAATGCTCCATCTTTGATAAGAGAAACGCTTGTAGGAATAGTTACTCCTGATATTTTTGTATACTGAAATGCACTACTTGGAATAGTTGTAATACCATTGTAGATTTCTATGTTTCCTTTTATTGCTCGGGGTACGAAAAATAGTTCTAAAGATGGAGATTTTCTATACATCACTCCTGAATGCGTAAAGAAGATAGGGTTGTTTTGGTCTATAATGATTGTGTGTAGCGAATTGCAATAAGTGAAAACATAATTACCGAACGATGTAACTGTTGCAGGTATTGTGAGGGTTTCAAGAAGTTTGCTGCCTATTAGAGCTTCGTCGTCAAACCCTACAACTGTATATTCTTTACCCTCGAAAGTTACGTGGCTAGGTATTACTAAATTTCCTGTATATTGTTCTTCACCTGTATAGTCGTACATCCAATCATCTTCTGCACCTTTGTAAGTTACTTTTGCTGTTGAGTTGCTTTTGTCAAAATTATAGTAAATACCATCTACGGCAGTGTCCGATGCTAAAATTTTAGTTGTGAACAAAATAAATAAAAGAAATGTGATTGTTTTTTTACTTTTCATTTTTTTTATATTTTGGAACAAAGATAGTAAATGTAGAAAAAAATAGAAAACCGACTGAAGTGGGTTGTCAATTTTCTAATGATAATGCCTGAGGGTACTACCCAACCGATGATTGATATGTAAAGGTACAATTTTAATTTCTATTACGGAAAAAGTTTGCCCAAAAAGGATTTTCTTTGTCAAAAATAGCTTTCTCTTCTGTCGACAATTTCTCTGAATAATCAGTGAAAAGGTTATAGATTTTTTTCTATTTTTTCAATGATAGTTTTGGGGTTAATGTCAAGACATTTGTACTTGATTGGACAGCGTTTGTTGCGTTTTCGTCCAAGTATGGAGCATGGTCGGCAACTTAATGAATTTTCTACAATGTTGCTTTTGGATTGCTTCCAACCAAGTGAGCCAGCACAATGATGAGATGCTCCCCAAATTGAAATAACGGGCAAATTGACTAATGAGGCTAAATGCATATTGGCGGAGTCCATCGAAATCATAACGTCCAAATGATGCATTAGCTCTATTTCCTCTTTCAAGTTGAGCGATGTGTAAACTGCAAAAGTATTGTTAAAAAGAGTTTCCCAATCGGAGAGCATTTCGTATTCAACTTCGCCTGCTCCAAATAAAAAAATCTTTGTATTGGCTTTTTTGTCAAAATGTGAAATTACTTCTTTTATTTTTTTTGATGGAAGAATTTTTCCTTGGTGTTGTGCAAAGGGAGCAATCCCAATCCAAGTCCCTTTTTTTTCTCCATATAAATCGGTAATTTTTTGAGGAATTGAGTCGCTCAAGTTAGGAAGTATCTCGAAATTATTGTCGGTTTTTAAATTTGCATTTGAAAAGCACTCGTTGTAAAGTTCGAAAATGCTTTTTAGTGACTTTGAATGTTCGTATCCGTTTTTTAGCAGTAATAATTCGCTAATCCATTGATGCTTTATGGTGTATAAGTTGGTACAAGGTGATTGTATTTTAAGCAAGGTTTTTAGGAAAATGCTTTTTGTATTATTTTGTAAATCAATAACCTTATCAATTTTTTGTTTTTTTATTTCTTTTAAAAGTTTTAGTGTTCCTATTGCTCCTTTGTGTTGGTTGCGGAGGTCTACACCAATGAATGTTGTGTTTGGTAAATCGGCGAAAAGTGGTTGTAGAAATGTGCGTGATACGACTACGAATTTTTCATTTGGTTGTAGTCGTGTCATCGATTCAAGCAAAGGAACTAGCATTGCTACATTGCTGATGGGGGAAAATCTTATTATTAGTGTACTCATTTTTGTTTGTTAAAATATTCGTTCCACCATACCCAAAGTAGAAATATGATGCCGTAAAAAATATATTTAGTTACATACTCATGATAGAAATTAAATTGTGCGATGTGGTATTCTACAATCCAACCTAAAAATGAAATACGTATGATGTTGTAGGTATGGCAAATTAATAATCCTAAAGGAATGAACCAAAATTTGTGTTTCCAAAAACCTCTAGAGAAAATTATTATAGTTGCGAATATAAACATTTGTTTTATCCCACTACAAGCCCAAACGATGTTCATCGACTGGTTGTTTTGGAAAATGATACGTGTATTTTCTAATGTTACGTTTTGTTCAAATAGTGATAAAACATAGTGTACAACAATAGCTACGTGTTTTGTCATAGCAATAAATGGAACCGAAATATCTAATCCTAGCCATGTAATGTCGTAGATAGTTAAGTTGGTTTCATTATGAGAAATGGTCAATTTCCAAAATAGATGACAAGCAATAATACCGATAATGAATCGTATCACATCTTGATGAGTTTTTAATATATTTTTCAGCATTTTACTCATGATGATAAGGTTCATTGTTTAAAATAGTAAAAGCTCTGTATAGTTGCTCTGCAAAAATTACTCTAACCAACTGATGTGAGAATGTCATTTTCGAAAGAGAAAGTTTTTCGTTAGCACGATTGTAAATGGCTTTGGAAAAACCATAAGCTCCACCGATGATGAATACTAAACGTTTAGCAACGTTGTTTTGTTTACGCTCTAGCCACGATGCAAATTCTAAAGATTTGAAATGTGCACCTTTGTCGTCAAGTAGAACTACAGTATCGCTGCTTTGTAGCGTTTTTAGAATTAAATCACCTTCTTTTTCTTTAATCTCGTTTTCAGACAAATTCTTTGTGTTTCGTAAATCTGGGATAATTTCAATATGGAAAGGTGCATAGTGTTTTAGTCGCCCTTCGTAATCTTTTAGCATTTCGTTTAGTGGCGATGTCGCTGTTTTTCCAACAAGTATTAAAATAATTTTCATGGTTTTTTAAATCCTTTTTTTACGAAAAAAGTTACCTTTGTTTTTTGAAGAGTAATATATTTTTTAATATTTGCAAATATCGTCTTTTTCTAATACTTTTAAAAATTGATTATATAATATTATAAAGAATAATGAGTGAAAATTTAAATGAATTGATTAAATTATGGTTTGCTGAAGATATTGGTGATGGCGACCATACAACACTTTCGTGTATCCCCGACACTGCAATGGGAAAATCGCAGCTTATAGTGAAAGAAAATGGGGTGATAGCAGGTATCGAAGTTGCAAAACGTGTTTTCGCCGCTTTTGATTCGACGCTTAAAATGACGCAGTTTTTGCATGATGGAGATGAGGTGAAAGTAGGCGATGTGGCTTTTGTGGTTGAAGGAAAAATACAATCGCTATTGCAAACAGAGCGTTTGATGCTTAATATTATGCAGCGAATGAGTGGTGTGGCAACAACAACGCGTAGTTATGTAAAGTTACTCGAAGGTACCAAATGTCGTGTTTTGGATACTAGAAAAACTACCCCGGGGCTTCGTTTGCTCGAAAAAGAGGCTGTAAAAATAGGTGGAGGAACAAATCACCGCATCGGATTATTTGATATGATTTTATTAAAAGACAATCATGTTGATTTTGCTGGTGGCATCAAAAAAGCCATTGCTCGTGCAAAAGAATATTGTGCTGAAAAAGGTAAGAACTTGAAAATTGAAATAGAAGTTCGTAATTTTACAGAATTAGAAGAGGTATTGGATGTAGGTGGTGTCGATAGAATTATGCTTGATAATTTTACGCCAGAAAATACGCGTAGAGCAGTGGAGTTGATTGCAGGACGCTATGAAACGGAATCTTCTGGTGGTATTACATTTGATACACTTCGCACTTATGCCGAATGTGGTGTAGATTTTATATCGGTAGGAGCACTTACGCATTCGGTTAAAAGTCTTGATATGAGTTTTAAAGCTGTTGAATAAAAGAAAAAAGAATTGCCTATGAAGTGATTTGTTGTGTGTCCGTTGTACACACCTTGAAATTTGGAAAAACGTTTGCCTATTTTATGCCCCGAAACCTGAGAAATTTCTTGCATAAAAGAAATTAAACACACGAGCCTTTTGATTATATAAATCGAAAAACTTTGGTCTGTTCGCGTGGACAGTTCTCCTCGTTGGGGCGTGGGGTATCTGTCCGCGTTTTTTTGTGTGTATAAGTTTTTTATATTATGACAGAAATGGAGTAGTCCGAAAAGCCAAAGAAGTGAGTAGGAACTAATTTGAAATCTTTAATAAAATGAAAAAAATAAAGAATTTTTATTTACCAATACTATTTTTAGTGTTAGGTATGTGCTTTGTCTCGTGTGATAATAGTGGCGACGAACCTCAAGACCCAATGGCTGATGTTCAAAATGGTGGCGTTAATGCTGGCAATACGGCTCAAACAGGCTCGGGAGCAACAAGTGGAAACTCTGGAAATTCCAATTCAGGTGTTTCTAATACACCTGTAACTGGCACCGAGAACGGATGCGCTTGGGTCGATCTTGGTTTGAGTGTGAAATGGGCAACTTGCAACGTGGGTGCAACTGCTCCTGAAAAGATTGGCGATAAATTTCAATGGGGTGCTGTTATTACGAGTGCTAGTTATACTACAGAAGATCCTTATGTTTTACCTCTCGAGATGGATGCAGCTGCTGTGAATATGGGTGGCAAGTGGCGTATGCCTACAAAAGCCGAAATGGAAGAATTGGTGTCTAATTGCACTTGGAAGCAAAAAGTGATAGGCACAATGAATGGCTATGAGGTGAAAAGCAATGTCAACGGAGGAAGTATTTATCTTCCTGTATACTATGATTCCTATACTACGGATGGATATTATTGGACAAGTTCATTGTCTAACAGCAGCAATAATGGCTATGAATCTCCATATTCTCTTCATTTTAATGAAGAGAGCATAACACTCGTAAAAGCATATTTAAGATCCAATGAATACCCTATTCGTGGCGTTTGTGAATAAAAACGAAAAGGATAAAAAAGAAGAAGCAGAAAACTTAAGTTTTCTGCTTCTTTTGAGCCTCTTGTCGGATTCGAACCAACGACCCCGAGATTACAAATCACGTGCTCTGGCCAACTGAGCTAAAGAGGCGGTTAGGGTAAGCTGTCTATATCGCACCGCTACAACCTTCTACCCTTGCTGCGATCAAGCCCTGGGGGAGTTCAAAGGGAGCTGGTCGTATAGGACTTACCCGACTGCAAAGGTAGTAATTATTGTTATAAATCAAAATAGATTTTCATTATTTTTTATGTGAAAGATTTTTTTCTAATACCCTTGCTGCTTGTTCTAAGGCAGCGTTGATGTTGTTACAAATATTTTCTTCACCTAAAATTTCTATAAATCCTGCTTTTTTGAGTGTTTTTTGAACTTGTGGATTAACGCCCGAAAGTACAATTTGGATATCGTCGCGTTTAGACGTAATACAAAGAGTTTCAAGGTTGTGGAGCCCCGTAGAGTCTATAAAAGGCACTTTACGCATACGAATAATTCGTACAGAAGGCTTTTCGCCAAACGATTTCATAATCTCGTCGAATTTGTTGGCAATACCAAAAAAGTAAGGTCCATCAATTTCATATACTTCAACGCCTTTTGGAATGATTAGTTTCTCTTCGTGCAATGTAACATCGGTTTCGTTGTTAGGGTCAATTTCGTTATGAAAAATACGTATGCTTGCTGATTCGTTTGTACGTTTAAGAAAAAGTACAATAGCAAGAAGTAAACCTATTTCGATAGCAATAGTAAGGTCAAAAATTACGGTAAGGAAAAAAGTTACCAATAAAATTGCGAAATCGGATTTTGGATTTTTCGCTAGAGAAACAAATGTTCTCCAACCACTCATATTATACGAAACCATAATAAGTACTCCTGCAAGGCAAGACATTGGAATATATCCAACAAATTTTCCTAAAAATAGTAGTACAAGAAGTAAGACTAAAGCATGTACGATACCTGCAATTGGTGTTTTCCCTCCGTTGTTGATATTTGTCATTGTACGTGCAATGGCTCCGGTTGCAGGTATACCTCCAAAAAATGGAACTACAATGTTTGCTACACCTTGCCCAATAAGTTCAGTATTTGAGTCGTGTTTGTCGCTTATGACGCCATCGGCTACCATTGCGGACAAAAGAGACTCTATGGCACCAAGCATTGCAATGGTAAATGCTGCGGGGAATAGTGCTTGAATCAAGCCTACGAAACTTTGCCCTTCTGCAAGGCTAATTTCGGGGAGTTTTGGTGTAGGAAAACCTGTTGGTAATTCGTATAAATCCCCAATTGTTTTTATCGATTCGATACCAAAATAGTTTTTTAATACTAGACTAACAATGGTCATAAGTATGATAGCAACGAGAGAACCCGGTATTTTTTTTGAAATTTTTGGTGTGAAAATAATAAGAAGAATGCTACAAATGCCGATACCAAAAGCCCACCAATTGATATGTGTAATATTTTGAAAGTAGCAAATCCATTTATGAATAAAATCTGCAGGAACATTTTTTATACCAAGATCGAACAAGTCGTTCATTTGTGTAGAAAAAATAGTCAAGGCAATACCTCCTGTAAATCCAATAATGATAGGGTAGGGAACGAATTTAATTATGTTACCCATTTTGCAAAATCCCATTGCTACTAGAATAATACCAGCCATGATTGTTGAAATCATCAAACCACTTAAACCGTATTGTTGTATGATACCATATACAATAACAATAAAAGCACCAGTAGGACCGCCGATTTGAACTTTTGTGCCACCTAAAAATGAAATGAAAAATCCTGCAATAATAGCGGTTATCAAACCTTCGGTTGGACCAACACCCGAGGCGATACCGAAAGCAATAGCTAACGGAATAGCAACTATACCAACAATGATACCTGCCATGATGTCGGCAGAAAATTTTGCTTTTGAATAATCTTTTAGAGCAGAAAACAGTTTTGGTTTAAATCCTATATTCATAAAATATTGATGTGTTTAGCATTAATTTTTTTATTAAGAAAAAGTGCTGCTGATGCATTGAATTTGTCAGCAGATTCTGTTGTTAGAAATTCTATATGTGCATTTTTTGAGCATTTAGCTTCTATTTCTGGGTGTCGGTTTAGGTAATCTTTAAGACTTTGGCCAACAATATCGCCTTGTGAAATTATATTAATATTGCTTGGCAGATATTTTTTTATTTTTTCTAAAATCAAGGGGTAGTGTGTACATCCAAGTATTAAAGTGTCTATATTGTTATTTTTAGAAAGTAAAGCATCAATATCTTTCTTAATAAAGAAGTCTGCACCTTCAGATTGGTGCTCGCCATTTTCGATAAGTGGAACCCACATAGGGCAGGCGTGTGAAACAATATTTACCTCTGGAAAAATTTTAGCTACTTCCATTGGGTACGAATTGGATTGGATAGTACCACTAGTTCCAAGGAGTCCAACATGTTTGCTTTGGGTTATTTCTCCAATTGTTTCAGATGTTGGTCGAATGATGCCTAAAACCCTTCTCGAAGGATCAATGTTTGGTAAATCGTTTTGTTGAATTGTGCGTAATGCTTTTGCTGAAGCTGTGTTGCAAGCTAGTATTACCAAGTGGCAACCTAAATCGAACAACTTTTTGACGCATTGTAATGTATAATCGTAAACAACTTCAAATGAGCGAGTACCATAAGGAGCACGTGCATTATCTCCTAGGTAGATATAGTCGTATTGTGGAAGTTGTTTCTGAATCTTTTCGAAAATGGTTAATCCTCCATAACCAGAATCGAAAATGCCAATTGGTGCGGGATTTGTCGGTAATGTCATTTTTTTAATAATTTTTTTTCGACAAATGGAAATAAATCGATGCAGTTGGGAGCAAGGTAATGTGTGTGCTTTTTGTCAAGTACAACGGTAATATTTTGCTCTTGTGCAATTTGATTTATAATAAATGAAATATTTTTCTCTAACGCTTTCATTAAGGAGTCTTGTTCGTGTTTTATTTGCTCTTTGTATTGAATTTTGTAAGTAGCAAGACGTTTTTCTGCTTCAGTAATTTCTGCTTGGCGAGCTTTTTTTATAGCATCAAGCATTTCGTTGTTGTTTTTCAAATAATCCTTAACTTTCTTGTTGTATTCTTGTTGCATTCGTTTGAATTCTTTCTCGTATTCAGCGGTTGCTGTCTGTATCTGTTTTTCTATTTTTGATTTCTCGGGTGAAATTTCTAAAATAGAATCTATATCTATATAACCAATTTTTATACTTGGTGTAAGTGAATCGGTTTGTGCAATAGCATTGTAAGCAAAAAGAAATAGCAGTGTCGAGAAAAATAACTTTTTCATTTTATTGTCTTTAAAAGAAAAGGCTACAACAAGTGCAGCCTTTTTTATGTTATAAATTATTTTTTAGTTAAGACCTAATTCTTTTTTTACCAAAGGAGCAACATTGATAGCTTTGTCTGATTTGAAAAGAATAGTCTCTTGAGTGAAGATATAAAGGAAATTATTCTTTTTTCCGACAGCTTCGATAGCTGCTAATAGTTTTTCTTGTATAGGTTTAATAAGTTCTTGTTGTTTTTTTTCTCCTTCACTCATCAAAGTTTGGTATGTTGTTTCTAAACGTCTTTGCATTTCGATGATTTCTTGTTCACGAACAGAAAGAATACTTTGACTTAAAGTTGCTTTTTCTTGTTCCAATTTTAAATATTTGTCGTTTATTTCTTTTTGCATATCTTCCAAGAATTTCTTGTTTTGCTCATTGAAATCAGCCATTTGTTTTTCGTAATCAGATATTTCTGGCATCATCATCATTATTTCAGTAGCATTTACATATCCTAATTTAATTTCTTGAGCAGAAATGAATGCTGTTGGCATTAAAAATAAAACTGCGATTAAGATTTTTTTCAACATAATAGTATTCTTTTTTAGTTATAATTTTTTACAAAGGTACGTATTTATTTCGAATAACCAAGCTTTTGTAATACCTCGTCGCTAATGTCAATTTTAGGAGTTGCAAATATTATGCTTGGGTTGGATGATTTGTCTATAACCATTTGGTAGAATTTTTCGCTACAAATTTCTTGAATAGCATTGTATATCTCTTCTTGAATTGGTTTAATCAAACTCTCGCGTTTGCTAAATAGTTCCCCTTTTGGTCCAAAATATTTTCTTTTGAGTTCGTTTGCTTCTTTCTCTTTGGCAAGAATTTCTTCTTCGCGTTTTGCTTTCATATCATCAGAAAGGAATACAAGCTCCGTTTGATAATTGCGGGACATAGTTTCAGCTTCCTTGTATAAAAGTTCAACTTCAGATTGCCATTTCTTTGAAAGTAAAGTGAGTTGCTCGTTTGCAGTTTCGTACGAAGGAATGTTTTTCATAACATACTCCATATCAATCAATGCAAATTTTTGTGCGTATAAGTTACTTCCAACGAAAATTAGAAAAAATGCTATATAAATTTTAATACGGTTCATGTTATTTTATTTTTCAATTCTTGGATAATAGAAGATAAAAAAGGTTTAATGTTTGTATTAAAATTCTTGTCCAAGTACAAAGCTCCATTGGCTACCACTATACTTCATAGTTCCGTTTATTTCGTCGAATCCGTAACCCCAGTCGATACCAAGCAATCCAAACATAGGAAGGTATATTCTAACACCAAGACCAGCAGCTCGTTTAAGATCAAACGGATTAAATTTTTGGAAACTACTCCAACAGTTACCAGCTTCAAAAAATGCTAGTACCCAAATGTTTGTAGATTGTTTAAGTAGAATAGGATAACGCAATTCCATTGTTAAGCGGGTGTATATGTTCCCTTCGTACCAACCACTAGAGTTGAGAGGTGTGAGTGAGCCTGATTCGTATCCTCTTAATCCAATGGTTTCAGTTCCTGCAGAACTATAACTTGACATTCCATCACCACCTACAAGGAATTTTCCGAAAGGACTTTGTTTGTGTTTGTTGTAATATCCTAAAAATCCAAACTCTGCACGTGTCATCAATACTAATTTCTCGTCTTTTGTTATTGGAGTAAATGTCTTTCCAGAGAATTTCCATTTATGATATTCTACCCATTTGTTTCGTTGTTCGGTAGTCATTGCACTATAATCTACCTTTTTGTTGAAAGCAGAATATGGAGGGGTTATTTGTAATGATAATGTGAATGCAGACCCTCTACGTGTGTAAATTGGGTTACTGATAGAATTTCTGCTTAAAGTTAAGTTTAGTGCTAAATCGTTAGAAATACCAGTTTCGAATCCAAAGTAATATTTATACCAATTTTTAAGGTTGTAGCGTTGGTATGCTAATTCACCATAGAATGTAAAATAGTCGTCAGGCCAACTTAATCTTTTACCGAAACCTACTGACACGCCTAAAGTGTGAATGTACTTTGTAGGGTCATAATCATAATTGTAGTAATCCGAATAATAACTATTGTTATAATATCCATAATAACTATTATAATAGTCGTTGTAATAGTTTGAATATTTGCTACTTATACCCGTTTGAATGGAATAATAGGCAGAAATAGAAAGTGAATTTGGGCGCTTCCCGCCTAACCAAGGCTCTAAAAATGATATACTATACGATTGATAGTACATTCCGTTTGTTTGAGCACGAATGCTTAATGTTTGTCCTTCTCCTTGTGGTACAATGCGATACATTTCTTTTTTGAAAAGGTTTTGAATGGCAAAGTTTGTAAATTTTAAACCTAATGATCCTACAATACCTTGTTGTCCCCAACCTGCTGACAGTTCTATTTGGTCGCTACTTTTCGAGGTTAAGTTGTATACTAAATCAACAGTTCCATTTTCTTGATCGGGTTGTATATCAATGCCTTCGTAAAGTTTCTCCTCATCAAATTGTTTCATTTGAGCCAATTCTCGTAGAGTACGAACTAAGTCTTCCTGACTGTATAGTTCTCCCGGTTTAGTACGCATTTCGCGACGAATGACGTGCTCGTATAGTCTTGTGTTTCCGTTTATAACAACGTTTCGTATAGTTGCTTGTTTGCCTTCGTACATTCTCATTTCAAGGTCTATAGAGTCGTTGTTTATTTTTACTTCAACAGGGTCGATGTTAAAGAATAAGTATCCATTGTTTTTGTAAAGGTTAGAAATAGCATCCTCGTCTTCAAATAAACGTTTGCTCATCAATTTTGCGTTGTAAGAGTCTCCTCTTTTGATATTTAAAACTCGTTCAAGAATTTCGCTTGGGTAAACAGTGTTTCCTACCCATTTGATGTTTCGGAAAAAATATTTATCACCTTCTTCGATGGTTAGGTATACATCAACACGTTTTTCATTGATTTGAACAACACTGTCGGTAACGATGATGGCATCACGAAAACCTTCTTCGTTATATTTTTCAATTAAAAGTTTTTTGTCTTCGGTAAATTTCTCTGGATTGAATTTTTTTGTTCGGAATAAATTTAAAATGTTTTTGCGGCGATTAGTTTTTTTCATCGCACGGTCTATTTTGTTTAGAGAAAGGGCATCGTTGCCAGTTACATAAATTTCGTTAACACGAACCTTCTCTTTTCTGTTTACAAGAATATCAACAATGATAGCGCCTTGTTTGTCAGGAGCTTCCTTTTGTCTTATTTTTATATCAACATTGAAATAACCTTTGTCAAGGTAATATTTTTTTATAGCTAGTTTGCTTCGCTCAATTATGTCAGTTGTTATTTGTTGTCCTTTGGCAATGGAGATTTTAGGCTCTAAATCTTCGATTTCAGATTTTTTCAATCCTGTAAAATTGATACCAGCAACGCGTGGGTTTTGTTTAAGTTGAATAGTGAGCCAAACTTTATCGTTTTCTGTTTTGTTAGCGAATATTTTTACCGAAGAAAATAATGATTGTTTCCAAAAGCGTTTGATGGCATTTGTTATTTCTTCGCCAGGAACTTTTATTCGTTCACCAACCTTAAGCCCAGAAAAACCTATTAAAACATAGTCTTCGTAAGATTCGGCACCTTCTATTTTTATATCGGCAATTTCGTAGGTCGAAGGCATAGCATAGTCAATAGGGATGCTTATTGTTTCGCCTTGTAGAGAATCCGATATTACTTGGGCGGCAAGCGTTTGCGATATTGTGATCAGTAAAAAGAGAAAATATTTTTTCATTTTTTATAATATTATTTTACTTCACCAAAACGACGTTCTCTTTGTTGAAAATCGTAAATGGCTTTGTAGAATTCTTCTTCATGAAAATCAGGCCAACGAATTTCGGTAAAGTATAATTCTGTATAAGCTAGTTGCCATAAAAGAAAATTACTAATACGAACTTCTCCGCTAGTTCTAATTAGTAAATCGGGGTCTGGCAGATTTTTGGTTGTAAGGTTTTTGCTAATTGTTTCTTTTGTTATGTCTTCAATATTTAGTGTATTATTTTTTACTTGTTCGGCAATGCTTTTTACCATTTCTGTTATTTCCCATTGAGATGAATAACTTAAGGCTAAAATAAGTGTTAATCCTGTGTTTTTTGATGTGTAATCAATGCAATTATCTAAACGTTGCTTAACCTCTTTTGGCATACGCGATGTGTCACCTATAGTTTGCAAGCGAATGTTGTTTTTATGTAAAGTAGGAGTCTCTTTTTCGATGCTACTTACAAGTAAATGCATCAATGCGTCTACTTCGTTTTGTGGGCGATTCCAATTTTCAGTCGAGAATGTGTATAGTGTTAAGTATTTAATGCCTATTTTGGTTGCAGCTTCGGTTACTTTTTGTACGGAAATAACACCGTGCTGATGTCCAATGGCACGTTCCAAGCCTCTTTCTTTTGCCCATCTGCCATTGCCATCCATAATAATTGCAACGTGTTGAGGCAGATGTTGTTTGTTTATTTTTTCTATAATACTCATTTTTTTAGTCCGCTATGACAAGTTCTGCAATATTGCCAAAAATCGAATGATAAGTAAAGAGTTATTTTTGAATACCAATCGTTGTTTATCAATACACCTTTATTTAATCCTCGTGGGTTGTCAATATTGTCAAAATCATCGTCAAAAACTTTGTTCATACTCCATGTTACTCCTAGATTAAATTGCTCACTTAATTTGAATTTGCCACCTACACCGAAAGGGATAGTAAAGGCTGCTTTTTTGTTGTAAGCAACACAACCAACTCCTATGAAAATGTAGGGTGTGGCACGTTTTGTTAGCGATTTTAATCGGTCGTAACCAAAATCAAAAAAATTAAATTCGGCAGTGGCTTCAACATCAACGAATGGGGTTTTTGCCGCTGCAAAATTTTCGTATGATGGTATTCGAACCTTTCCGCCTGCTATTTGCAGACCAAACGAATAACGCTTGTCTAATTTATATTTTATAAAACCTCCGTAAGTGGCATCGATGTATGTGAATGGCGTTTTGTTAGCATCACCTAAATAGAAAGTTCCACCACCAAAGGCTCCAATTTCTGCAAAATATCGTGATTGTGATTGAACGTTTGCTACAATTAGTATTAAAAATAAAAAAAACGAATATCGAAGATTTGTTTTAGTCATTTTTTTAAAATGCTTTTGTTACTAATTATAACAACGTTTTTTTTAAAGAAAAATTTTACAATTTATCTTTTTATGCTATCACAATCTCGAAAGATGAAAGCATAAATTTGGTGCAAAGTTAGCAAATTCCTTGGCTTAAATAGAGAAAAAAGTACGAATAATTGTTAATGAAATCTGTTAAAATGTAATGTTGTTCACATAAAATCATTGAATATGTATTTTTCGATCAGGATTTTCGGTAAAATTATATCTTTGTACTTTGTAAATTTATGTTTTATGTTGTCGAAAATTATTACTGAAGAAAATGTAAAGCAAGCTTATGCTTTGATAGAGGATTCGGAAAATGTGGTTATTATTTCGCATGTAGGGCCCGATGGTGATGCTGTTGGCTCTACGTTGGGAATGTATCATTTTTTGAATGGGTTAGAAAAGCAAGCAACTGTTGTTTTACCGAACGAGTTTCCTCAATATTTGAACTGGATGCCTGATAGTGATACAATTGTCATTGCAGAAGATAACTTGGATGCCACTGTGCAACTTTTGAAGCATGCGGATTTGTTGATAATGATAGATTTCAACGAATTGGGGCGTGTCAATGGTCTAAAACCTTTGATAGAGGTGTCTAATGTTCCAAAAATTTTGATTGATCATCATCCTTTCCCTGCCGATATAGCTGATGTTGTTATTTTACATCCAGAGTTGTCGTCGGCTTCTGAATTAGTTTTCCGTTTGATTTGCCGAATGGGTTTTGCACAAAAAATCAGTAAAGAGTGTGCAGAATGTATTTATACAGGAATGATGACCGATACGGGAGGGTTTACCTATAATTCCAATCAAAGTGAAATTTATGTAATCATAGCGGAGTTGTTACGTAAAGGTGTGGATAAAGATTTGATATATAAGAAAATAAATTTTTCGCATTCGGAAGATCGTATGCGATTGATGGGCTATTGCTTATATGAAAAAATGAAAATTTATCCGGAATATCGTACGGCAGTAATTGGTTTGTCGGAAGATGAGTTGAATAGATTTGCAGCACAAACGGGTGATACCGAAGGCATTGTAAATCTGCCATTCTCGATAAAAGGAATTGTTTTTTCGGCATTTTTTAGAGAAGATAAGAAACGTAAGAAAATTAAAATATCGTTTCGTTCGCAAGGCGATTTCCCTGCTAATCGTGTTGCAAGTGAGTACTTTAATGGTGGTGGACATTTGAATGCGGCAGGTGGCGATACTAAACTATCGTTGAGCGAAACGCTTCAGCAATTTGTAGATGTTTTGCCCGAGTATAAAGAACTTTTAAGCAAGGTGGAACTATGAAATATATCGTGATTTTGGGAGATGGTATGGCCGATGAGCCAATTGCAGAGTTGGGAGGGAAAACCCCTTTGCAATATGCCCGAACGCCAGCTATGGACGAAATTGCACGATTGGGTGTTTCGGGAATGTTGAGTACTGTACCCGAAGGCTTTTTGCCGGGTAGCGAAATTGCTAATATGGTGGTGTTGGGTTACGATGTTAGCAAGGAATTCGAAGGCAGAGGGTCGCTCGAAGCGGCAAGTATGGGTGTGGCGATTGCTGACGACGAGATGGCGATGCGATGCAATTTGATATGCATAGAAAATGGTCGAATAAAAAATCATTCGGCAGGACATATTTCTACCGAAGAGGCTGAAGTTTTGATTGCAGCTTTGCAAAAAGAACTTGGTGGCGATTTGTTTACGTTTTATAGCGGAGTTTCTTACCGACATTTGTTGTTGATGAAAGGTGGTTGTAAACATCTATTGTGTAAACCTCCTCATGATGTGCCGGGTACGCCTTTTTTAGATGTTATGATACAACCACAATCGCACGAGGCCGAAGCAACTGTAAAAAAACTCAACGAACTGATTTTAAAATCGCAACAAATTCTCGAAAATCATCCTATAAATATGGCTCGCAGAGAGGCAGGTAAAGATGTTGCTAATAGCATTTGGTTGTGGTCGGCAGGCTACAGACCTTGCATGCGTACGCTTACCGAACGCTATGGTTTTGCGAGTGGAGCAGTAATCTCTGCTGTAGATTTAATTAAGGGTATTGGTGTGTATGCGGGTTTAGAGCCGATAGAGGTAGAAGGTGCAACAGGGCTTGCCGACACCAACTACGAGGGGAAGGCTTTGGCTGCAATAGAGGCTTTGCGTGAAAAAGATTTTGTGTTTTTGCACGTAGAGGCAAGCGACGAGGCGGGGCACGAGGGTAATGTGGCGTTGAAGGTGAAAACGATTGAAGATTTAGATGCTCGCATCGTACAACCTATTTTGCGTGCTGTGCAAGCGTGGGACGAGCCTGTGGCAATAGCTGTTTTGCCCGATCATCCAACACCTTGTCGCATTAAGACACATACGCGCGATGCTGTTCCTTTTGTTATCTACAACCCAATGCAAAAGCCCGACGATGTGGCATTTTATAGTGAAGTAGATGCACGAGGTGGTGCGTATGGATTTATCGAAGGCGAAGAGTTTATGCAACGATTTATTCAGTAATTTTTTTTGATTTCTTGGACTAAACTTCTATATTTGTCAAAATATGATGAACGTGTGCCACATATTATTCCATTTAGAAAGCTACAGCGAGCGTAGCGAGCTTTCTGCACACACACACACACACACACACAAGAAATAGGGCGTTTTGGGCGTTTTTGCCAAAATGTAAAACGTATAAGTCGCTTGATTTTTTACAAAATCGAGTGGCTTTTTTCGTATGTAATAGTGAAGAATTTTATAATTGTTAAATCATTAAAAAAAGTAAGATTATGAAAAAATTAGATTTAAGAACTTTGGTAATGCTACTTTGTGTAGCGAGTATGGTTGTTTTTACATCGTGCGACAACAAAGGTAACGAACCCGACGACCCACAAGGCGAAGGTGGAGCAAATACAGAAACTCCAACGCCTACCGACCCATACAACGGACATGCGTATGTTGATTTGGGTTTGAGTGTGAAATGGGCAACTTGCAACGTAGGTGCCGATAGTGTTCATCACTATGGTAGCTATTATGCTTGGGGAGAAACTACAACCAAGGAAGCGTACACGTTTGAAAATTATACTTATGCAGAAAATCCTGAAGTTTTGCCATTGGATAGAGATGCTGCTGCAGTGAATATGGGTGGCGAATGGCGAATGCCTACCAATGCAGAAATACAAGAACTGATAGATGGATGTGAATGGGGAACTATTACCTTAAAAGGTGTAAATGGCTATATTGCAATAAGTAAAACCAATGCTGCTACAATTTTCTTCCCTGCAGCAGGTCTTTATTTTCCAGAAGGTTTCATTGGTGCAGGTACTGTTGTTTTCTATTCAAGTACGTTTAATAGTGATGGAGAAGGTTTTGCTTTTCTTGCAGCGCCTGGAGAATTAAATATAACTTATGGTCCACGTTGTTGTGGTTTGCCGGTGCGTGGTGTAATTAAGTAAAGCTACCTTACAAAAATCATAAAAAGGCAGAATGCTCGGTCGTGCGTTCTGCTTTTTTTTTGTAAGGTGCTACTCTTTGGCGTAAATCCCGTATCTTTGTAAAAAAATAGAAAGTGATGATAACATTTTTAGTGGCGGTAGCGTTGTTGGTGCTTGGCTATGTGGTGTATGGGCGTTTTGTGGAGCGAGTGTTTGGAGCAGACGCCAATAAAAAAACACCTGCTATAGCCAATGCAGATGGTGTAGACTATGTAGAATTGCCTTGGTGGCGTATTTTTCTTATTCAATTTTTGAATATCGCTGGGTTAGGTCCCATTTTTGGAGCAATAATGGGAATAATGTACGGCACTTCGGCGTTTTTGTGGATAGTATTTGGTACGTTGCTCGGAGGTGCAGTGCACGATTATCTTTCGGGTATGATGTCCGTACGTAATAATGGTGCGAGTTTGCCTGAGTTGGTAGGAGCAGAGTTGGGTAGTGGAGTGAAACTCTTTATGCGTATCTTCTCGGTAGTGCTAATGGTGTTGGTGGGAGCAGTTTTTGTATCGGGTCCTGCAGGATTGTTGGCAAATATGACTCCGAACATCAGTGTGATGGTTTGGATGGTAGTGATATTCATTTATTACGTATTAGCCACGTTGCTCCCAATCGACAAATTGATAGGAAAGATTTATCCCATTTTTGGTTTTGCATTGCTATTTATGGCCGTTGGCATTTTTGTGATGTTGCTTGTGAATCATTCTCAAATACCTGAAATTACCGAAGGTTTGCAAAATCAGCATCCTGCCAAGTTGCCCATTTTTCCTATGATGTTTGTGTCGATTGCTTGCGGTGCAATATCTGGATTTCATGCTACACAATCACCTTTGATGGCACGTTGCTTGCGTAACGAAAAATATGGACGTCGGTGTTTTTACGGTGCCATGGTGGCCGAAGGTTTGGTTGCACTTGTTTGGGCGGCAGCTGCAGCATCGTTTTTCGGCTCTATTGGAGGTTTGCAAACATTTGTAGCCACGTTGCCTGCTACAGCGAACAAGGCATCGGAAGTTGTAAATTTAATATCTAATACGTGGTTGGGAACTTTTGGCGGATTTTTGGCTTTGTTGGGCGTTATTGCTGCACCAATCACATCGGGCGACACGGCATTGCGTTCGGCACGTTTGATTGTAGCCGATTTCTTGAAAATAGACCAAAAACCTATCAAAAAACGTTTGTTGATATCGCTCCCAATTTTTGCACTAACGTTTATTATTCTAACCATAGATTTTGATATATTGTGGCGTTATTTTGCGTGGTGTAATCAAACACTTTCGGTGTTTACACTTTGGGCAATAACCGTTTATCTTGCAAAAAGAAACAGACTATACATCATAACTCTTCTGCCCGCAATGTTTATGACTTGCGTAAGTGTGAGTTATATTCTTATTGCAAACGAGGGATTTGGATTGCCTTATGGGTATGGGTTGGTTGCAAGTTTAGTGGTAACAATAAGTTTTCTTTTGATGTTTTGCCGTTGGCAAAAAAAACGTAATAAAAATTGTATTTATGATTGATTTTGAAAAAATACCTTCACCTTGCTACGTTGTCGACGAGCAAGCTTTGCGTAAAAATTTGGCATTAATTCGTTCGGTAAAAGAGTGTGCCGGAGTCGAAATAATTCTAGCATTCAAAGCATTTGCCTTGTGGAAATTATTCCCAATAGTGAGAGAATATATTCCGTATTCTACTGCAAGTTCGCTCTCCGAAGCTAGTTTGGCATACGAAGAAATGGGCAACAAGGCACATACTTATTCGCCTGCATATACAGATGTAGAATTTGATGCAATAGCCGATTGTAGTTCGCATATTACGTTTAATTCTTTGACGCAATATGCTCGATTTGCTGAGCGTGCCAAAGAACGTGGTATTTCATGTGGATTGCGAATCAATCCCGAATTTTCGGATGTAGAAACGGATCTTTATAATCCATGTGCACCGGGTTCGCGTCTTGGTGTTGTTTTAGATAATTTTGGCGAAAATCTTCCTTTGGGAATTGAAGGACTGCATTTTCATACGCTTTGCGAATCGTCGTCGTATGACTTGGAGCGTACTTTAAATGTGGTTGAAGAGCGATTTGGAAAATTTTTCACGCAAATAAAATGGCTCAATATGGGTGGCGGACATCTAATGACTCGTGAAGGTTACGATGTGGAGCATTTGATAAGTGTTTTGAAAAATTTCAAAGCAAAATATCCAAACTTGCAACTTATTTTGGAGCCGGGTAGTGCATTTGCTTGGAGAACAGGTGTTTTAGTTTCGGATGTTGTAGATATTGTTGAAAATAAAGGTATTAAAACAGCAATTCTAAATGTATCGTTTGCTTGCCACATGCCCGATTGTTTGGAGATGCCTTACAAACCTGCAATCGTTGGAGCAACGGAAGAAAACGAAGGTTTGCCTACTTATCGAATGGGTGGAAATAGCTGCCTTTCGGGCGATTTTTATGGCAATTGGTCTTTTGAAAAACCGCTTAACGTGGGTGATAAAATTGTGTTTGAAGATATGATTCACTACACAACTGTAAAAACAACAATGTTTAATGGAGTAACTCACCCTTCTATTGGACTTTGGACTTGTAATAACGAGTTTCAATTGTTACGAAAATATGATTATTTAGATTATAAAAACCGAATGGATTGATATGGAGAAGATGAAACAACTGTTTGAAAATGCACAACTTGCAGCACGTGATTTGAATTTGTTGGAAACAAACAAAATCGACGAAATCCTTTGTGCAGTGGCCGATGCAACGGAAGAAAATATGCAACTTATTTTGTCTGAAAATCAAAAAGATTTAGACAGAATGGAGCCTACAAATCCAAAATACGACCGTTTGCAATTGACCGAAAGTCGTGTGAAAGAAATTGCTCAAGGAATACGAGATGTAGCAAAATTACCTTCACCTTTAAACTTAATTTTAGACGAAACTATACGTCCTAATGGTTTGAATTTAAAGAAAATATCAGTTCCTTTTGGAGTTGTTGGAATTATCTACGAAGCTCGTCCAAATGTGAGTTTAGATGTATTTTCATTGTGCTTTAAATCGGGGAATGTTTGTTTGCTCAAGGGAGGAAGCGATGCCGCATTTTCTAATCGCGTGATTGTGGATATCATTCAAAATGTATTAGAAAATTGTGGCGTGAATAAGAATTTTGTTACTCTTTTGCCTAACGAACGTGAAGCAACAACTGAACTTTTGAATGCAGTTGGATATGTTGATTTAATCATTCCGCGAGGAAGTTCCAATCTTATCAATTTTGTTCGTGAAAATGCAAAAATTCCTGTAATAGAAACTGGTGCGGGAATTTGCCATACTTATTTTGATGAGTTTGGCAATAAAGAAATGGCTGAAAAAATAGTGTTTAATGCAAAAACTCGTCGTGTAAGTGTTTGTAATGCAGTCGATTGTCTTATAGTGAATGAAAAACGATTGTCAGATTTGCCTTTTGTTTGCGGCAGACTTGCCGAAAAAAATGTACTGATTTATGCCGATGCAAAATCGTATTCATTTTTGTTAGGAAAATATCCAAATCAGCTACTGCAGAAAGCAACAGAAGAAAGTTTTGGAACAGAATTTTTGGATTATAAGATGTCTATAAAAACGGTGGAAACTTTGGAGCAAGCTACGGAACATATTGCACGTTTCTCATCGAAACATAGTGAAGCTATTGTGAGCGAAAACGTAGAAAATGTTTCTTATTTCCAAAAAGTTGTAGATGCAGCTTGCGTTTATGCAAATGCTTCAACGGCATTTACAGATGGTGGCCAATTTGGCTTAGGAGCAGAAATTGGTATTTCAACACAAAAAATGCATGCTCGTGGTCCAATGGCTCTGCGAGAACTTACCTCTTACAAATGGCTTATTAGTGGTAATGGACAAGTGAGAGGGTAGGTGGTATTTAATGTTAAATTGTTTTTGTTGCAAAATAAAACTTAAAGATTATTATTTATTTCTTAAATATTTTTCATGTAAATGATAATACTTCTTCTTAAACCACACATACGCCACAGCCAGTACCACCACTGCACCCAGTAGATACATCCAGTGCACCAACACCGTATTTGGACACACATAGACAAATCCAAGCGATACCACCAACTGCATAGCCATATAGAGCATGGTCACCTTCACATGACCAATCTTCAGTTCATTCGCCATTAGCTGATACGCATGCTTTCGGTGCGCCTCACCCAAGTTCTCATGCAGCAGGATACGATGACAGATAGTCAAGCAACCATCCACCCCATACACCAATAAGAAAATCAAGTACGTTACATCCCCAGTCATTACGATCAACTTACCAATAGCGAACAGCATAATAAATGCAATGGCAATGCTACCCACATCCCCGGCAAAGCACTTCGCCTTACCTTTCGGTCGGAAATTAAAGATACAGAACACCAGCACGCCTAAGACAGCCACTACTAGGAACGAAGGCTCCATAAAGGCAAGTTCCTGATTCAAGAGCACCAACGGTACCAATACCGCCAAGGCATAGCCAGCCGTAATCCCATTGATACCATCCATAAAGTTAATGACATTCGTAGCACCAACACAAACAATCAATGCTGCCAAAACTATCAAGATTATCAATAGTATTTGTATCCACTGACTCATAACTCCTAACTCAGAACTCATAACTGAGAAAAGGTCCATTGACCAAAACATCAGTATCATCGCTACAAACTGCACCACCAGTCGCACCGAATCCGGCAGTGAACGTACATCATCCCAGAAGCTCACTCCGGCCACCAGCAGCAAACCCACTAAAAACGGCAGATAGCCCATCACCATCGGTCCATTTCCTTGAACAGCCATCATCACCGCCCATGCTACCATTGCCAACGAAAAGATTATCCCTCCCCCACGAAGTACAATTGTTGAATGCGACGAACGTTGGTTCGGCTTATCAATAATATTGAATCGGTTTGCGATTTTGAAATACGCTAACTCTGCTACCAATAATAAAACAAAAATAACAATATAAATCATACTTCTATCTTATAAACTCATTATACCTTTCAGTTTATCTAAGCATTTCTCTTTTGTAAAATGTTCATCATAATACATACGTCCATTTTGTCCTATCTTTCTTAAGTTAGCTTTATCTATTTTGGAAAGTTCGATAACAAGGCGAGCAAATGCTTCTGCATCACCAGCAGGTATATGCCAACCACACTTAGCCTCTTTTATCACATCCCCACCCTCACCATTGAGCACAGCAATGATAGGACGTGAAGAAGCCATATATGATGAAATCTTTGCAGGTGAATAAAGTTTAAACAAAGGATCATCATTCAATGTCACCAACATTACATCAGCCTGTTCAAAGAACCTCGGCATAGTATTTGACGGATACCTACCCAAAGTGAACACAGTATCCTCCAACCCGTTATCCCTCACAAACAGACGAACCCAGTCCAACTTACGACCATCACCTACAATAATCCATTTAACATCTTTATGGTCTTTTGTTAGCAAGGCTGCTTGCATAGTACACTCAAAACCATGGGCTTCTCCAACTGCACCAGCAAACATCAACTTAAATCCATCAGGCAACTCTGGCAATACAGCCTCTACATCTACATCATCCACCCCATCTGCCCATTGAGGATAATAAATCACCTTATCCGCATAGTCTCCATACTTCAGCACACTCTCCTTGAAGCTACGGCTACTTATCATTATTTTGTCAGAATGCTTATACTCTTTTTTAACAAAGAAGTCAAAGAAAGCCAATACATACTTATTGTTGATACCACCTGCAGCAGTCAAACTCTCTGGCCACAAATCAAGAACCCATGTATAAAGGGGTACCCTGCGTATTTTTTTATACAAAATGCCAGGAGCAGACATCATAACAGGAGATAATTGTTGCACAAACACACAATCGTACTTATTGAAAAGTGCATGAAATATCATCCACACACTTGCAACTATGAAGTAACTAAAGTAATTCAATAGCAGCATTATCTTATTATTTCCTCTAGGTATGATTGGTAATCGTGTAACATGCACCCCATCAATAACTTCCTTACGTTTTTTAAACCACCCATACCCTCCCAAAATCTTACCTCCCGGATAATTAGGCAATCCTGTCACCACATGAACATAATGACCTTCTTTGGCCAAATGAAAAGCAATGTCGTTACCCCTAAATGTTTCAGGATAAAAATATTGAGAGACAAATAAAATTTTCATTATATAATTATTCCTTTCTCCAAACCATTTTATTAACCACTCCCGTATAACTCTGAATCAATTTTACAATCTTAGTCGAAACATTTTCATCAGTATAAGTAGGTACAGGAATACCATTGTCACCATTGTTGCACATCCCAACAGCTACATCTACTGCCTGCAACAAGTCATGCTCATTGATACCAGCCAACACAAAACAGCCCTTATCCAATGCTTCTGGACGTTCCGTACTAGTACGGATACAAACAGCAGGGAATGAATGACCTACACTCGTAAAGAAAGAACTTTCTTCGGGTAATGTACCCGAGTCCGATACTACCGCATATGCATTCATTTGCAAGCAGTTGTAGTCATGGAAACCAAGCGGTTCTTGACGAATCACACGCTTGTCCAACACAAACCCGCTTGCATTCAAACGATTGCGGCTACGAGGATGACAGCTATAAAGAATAGGCATATCATATTTCTCAGCCATTTTATTGATTGCTGTAAAGAGAGATGTAAAGTTCTTTTCGGTATCAATGTTTTCTTCACGATGAGCACTTAAAAGAATGTATTTGCCTTTTTCCAAACCTAAACGTTGGTGAACATCGCTTGCTTCGATTTCTGCCAAGTTTTCATGGAGTACTTCAGCCATTGGCGAACCACTTACATAAGTGCGTTGTGGCGCTACACTGCTGGCATTCAAATAACGACGAGCATGCTCGCTATAACAAATGTTCACATCGCTGATAATATCTACAATACGACGGTTGGTTTCTTCTGGAAGACATTCGTCGAAACAACGGTTACCCGCTTCCATGTGGAAGATAGGAATATGCAGACGCTTGGCACCAATCACACTCAAGCAACTGTTGGTATCACCTAATACCAATACAGCATCTGGCTTGATTTGTACCATGAGCTTATAACTCTTGTCTATGATGTTACCCATAGTAGCACCGAGGTCATCCCCCACTGCATCCAAATACACTTCCGGATCTGCCAACTTCAAATCCTTAAAGAATACACCATTCAAGTTATAGTCATAGTTCTGACCGGTATGAGCTAAGACTACATCAAAATACTTGCGACATTTATTGATGACTGCTGCCAAACGGATAATTTCCGGACGGGTGCCGACAATAATCAGCAGCTTGAGTTTTCCATTATTCTTAAACATGTTTTAAGTTATGAGTTAAGAGTTATTTTACGAGTTCAAAATAAGTATCCGGTTTATTCGGGTCAAAGCTTTCATTGGCCCACATTACAGTAACCAAATCTTCTGTGTCCGAAAGATTGATGATATTGTGTGTATAGCCCGGAAGCATGTGAATGGCTTCAATCTTATCGCCACTCACTTCAAATTCTATCACTTCATCGCTATCTATCTTTCGCTCTTGAATCAATCCATGACCGGCTACCACAATAAAGAATTCCCATTTGGTATTATGCCAATGCTGTCCTTTCGTAATACCAGGCTTAGAGATATTGATACTTACCTGACCGCATTTTTCTGAACGCAAAAGTTCTGTAAAACTACCACGTGGGTCTACATTCATCTTCAAGGGAAATGACACCTTTTCTTTTGGCAAATAACTTAGATAAGTACTATATAATTTCTTTGCAAAGCTATTGTATGGTATTTCAGGTATCAATTGGGTAGCAGGCTGATTCTTGAATTGGTTCAGCAAATCAACGATTTCACCCAATGTCACTTTGTGGGTAACTGGAGCAGCACAATACTTGCCATTTTCTGTTAATATTGTTTCTACCCCCTCGAATTCACAACGATGCTCCTCTCCTTTCAATGCAGCAATCATTTCATCCACCAAGTCATCAATGTAAAGCAATTCCAGCTCTATACTGGCATCATTAACCTGTATGGGCAAATTATTGGCTATGTTGTTACAGAAAGTAGCAACGGCACTATTATAGTTCGGACGGCACCACTTGCCGAAAAGGTTCGGGAAACGATAAACCAATACTTTCGCACCGGTTTCTTCGCCATATTGGAACATCAACTCTTCACCTGCCTTTTTGCTCTTGCCATATTCCGATGTACCGAAACGTCCGGCAAGAGTAGCTTGAATAGAGCTGGAAATCATGACAGGACAAGTATTGTTATATTTCTTCAGCGTATCCAGCAACGTAGATGCAAAACCGAAATTACCTTGCATAAATTCTTCTTGATTTTGAGGACGATTAACTCCGGCAAGATTAAATACGAAGTCACAATCACGGCAGAAAACATCGAGTTCTTCTAAAGTATTATCAACATCATATTCGTAAATTGCTTCAATAGTCAAATCTCCATAGCAGCGAGCCTTACCATCTTTTATATTCTTGAGTTGTGCAACAAGATTCTTACCAACAAAACCCTTGGCACCTGTTATTAATATTTTCATAGTATGTCGTTTTCTGAAATCGGTTGATAAGGACCTTCTTTAACTTCAAATATAACGGAACCACTTTCTAACACATCAATAGTGTGCCATGTCCCTTTGGGTATATGTGCTCCAAAAGATTCTTGGTCTTGACCCATGATAAAGCGATCCATGATATTTTTATTTTCATCATAAAACAAAACCTCTATTTTGCCACAAATCAATATGTATGTTTCATCGGTATTTGGATGACGATGTATTGGCAAGATTGTTCCTGGCTCCAAAGCATTGAATAATCTCTGTACTTTGCTATTTAATGAATCATGAAGATTATGATTCATTCTCAAACGAGGATTATCTTTAGCTTTTTGTGTTATTTGATCTAATAAATGCTTATCTAGTTTCATGTGTTATTCAGATCTTATTTCGCGAGCTTTGCTTCTTGCTTGTAGTCCTAAATCTTCACGAATAAAACGTAATTTAAGAAGAAGTTCTTTCATTCCTTCAACATCTAAACGACGAGTATTATGAGAATGATAATCTTCTATCTTTGATACTTCCTCGCTACCATCAGTAAAAAATTTATCATAATTCAAATCTCTGTTATCACAAGGGATTCTATAATAATCTCCCATATCAATAGCCTTTGCCATTTCTTCACGAGTTACAAGAGTTTCGTAAAGTTTTTCTCCATGACGTGTACCAATAACTCTTACTTCTGTTTCTCCATATTTAGGATTTATTTTAGCGTATGTTTGTTTCAATGCCTCTGCTAAAACATCAAGCGTTGCTGCAGGAGCTTTTTGAACAAACAAATCTCCATTTTCTCCATGAGTAAAAGCATAAATCACCAAATCCACAGCATCGTCCAATGTCATCATAAAACGAGTCATATTTGGATCAGTGATAGTTATAGGCTTACCTTGTTCAATTTGTTCAACCCACAAAGGAATAACCGAACCTCGACTTGCCATTACATTTCCATAGCGAGTACAGCATATAGTAGTTTTTGCATTTGCTCCCAACTCTCTACCCTTTGCAATAGCAACCTTCTCCATAAGAGCTTTTGAAATTCCCATTGCATTTATAGGATAAGCAGCTTTATCTGTTGAAAGTACTACAACATTTTTTACTTCATGTTCAATCGCCGAAAGCAACACGTTATTTGTCCCTACCACATTAGTTAATGTTGCTTCCATAGGGAAAAACTCACAAGAAGGCACTTGCTTTAATGCTGCAGCTGCAAACACATAATCTACACTACGCATTGCAACATCAACAGATTCACGATTGCGAACATTACCAATGTAAAATTTCACTTTTGATGCTTGCTCAGGATATTGAGCCTGCAAATGATGACGCATATCATCTTGCTTTTTCTCATCACGAGAGAAAATTCTAATTTCTTTAATATCGCTATTAAGGAAACGGCGAAGAACAGCATTCCCAAAGGAGCCGGTACCTCCTGTAATTAATAGTACTTTATTTTTAAAAATAGACATGTTATATGACATTTTATAATTTTTGAACAAAGATAAAGAAATCTTTTCCTTTTAGTTATTCTTTACGATTTTTTGTTAGGCAAAACTATACTCTTCAAATATTTTCTCAAGTGATTCTCTTGTATGTCTTTCTTTTTCTGAATACAATAAACTTTCATGTCTCAAAATCTCATCGATAGTCCACTTGAACTTAATAACCTTTGCTGGAACACCACCTACAATGGCATATGGAGGCATACTTTTTGACACTACCGCGCCAGCAGCTACAGTACAACCTCGTCCAATAGTTACACCGGCAAGCAGAGTTACATTGCTACCAATCCAAACGTCCTCCTCTACAATAACATCCTTATCCAATCCCTTAGGTTTATCTGTTTCTGTAATAGATCGTGAAAATCGCCCAATGACCATAGCATGATTCCCTGTAGAAACATTCAATCCGCTTGCAGTATATGAATTTAATCCCATTCTAAAACAAGCATTATTGGTGAGTATATTGGCATGAGAACCTAATGCAACACCTTCACTCAAATATATATTTCTAGGATTAGAAAAATGATAGGGGGGGGTAATGATCACATTATTAGCAATATAGCCAAAAGCACTACGTTTGTGACCGAAAAAATTACTATACAAGGTATAAAAACCTCTTATCCATCTATTATTTTTAATCTTTCTTAAAAAGTTCATTTCACATTCTCCCATATTTTAATCAACATACTCCATACTGCATTCATGTTGTATCTTTCAATCACACGCTTTTGAACATTATCGCGACATTCACGTTTCAATGCATCATTGTCCAACATATCTATAATTGCTGTTCGCAAAGGCTCTACCTTTTGAGGCTCAACAAAAACTCCATATTGTCGACCATTTTCCACCTCTAACATCTCGGGTATTGCACCAACTGGAGTTGTTACAATAGCACATCCACATGCCATACTCTCCAAAATCACATTTGGAAACCCTTCGGTATATGTAGGCAAAACAAACAAATCGCAATGCAACATCTCTTTTATCACCTCTTCGTATGGTTTCTCACCCACAATTTTCATCCACTCGGAATTATCGGTTAATGTAAGCAATTCGCTACGCATCTCATCTGTCACCGTACCTACAATTCGCAATTTGATATTATCAATACCCTTACATGCCTCAACCAACTCAATCACCCCCTTAGTTTTCACAACATGCCCAACAAATAAAAGTGTGCGATTTTCTCTGACAATCTCCTTGTTTTTTTCTACTATATCAACCACCTGTGGAGATACCGGATTAGGCAAAAATTCAACATTCTCAAAGCCAAAATCTCGCAATGCTTTGTAAGAGATCGAATCGATAACAACCACTCTATCTGCCATTCTCGTGACTTTACACAATAACTTCCACTCCCAATTATTTTGTATTTTAAGCTGAGGAATACGACCAAAACGAAAATGGACAATTGATTTTGATTTAGATTTTTTCGCCAATCGAAGCAAGTATAAATCTTTCAAAAGACTTATACTTGCGCTCGATACAATATGAACAACATCATATTGCTTTGATTGTAATTGTTGTTTGTATTCTTTTAAAATTACGCTATAATCTTTTAATGCTGATTTTATACGAAAAAATAAAGATGAGTGCGTATTTACAAATGTCGAACGCCCCATCGGTAATAAATCCATTTCGCAATCGGATTTACCTTTTTCTTCATAATATTTAATTATATGCCGCGTCCATCGAGCAATACCTCCAGGTATTTTTCCATACGGAGAAGCTAATAATATTTTCATAACACTCTTACCCTTTATATAAATCTATATATTTTCTTGCAGTTGTAGCAATTTTATACTTATCAAAAGATTCTATTGCACAAAGTTTCATCTGCTTTTTTTTTGCTTTGTCCATTTGAACAAACTGTTTCAACATCTTATAGTAAGCCTCAACCGACAAATCTTTGGAAAGCATACCATTTTCGCCACTTTGTATCATATTTTTAATACCTCCCACAGGAGTACACAAAGGAATGCAACCTACAGAAAAGGCTTCAATTATAGACATTGGCATACCTTCCATTTTAGATGACAAACAAAAAGCATCTGCCTTAACCAAATAATCTCTCACATTAGTTACTAAACCTCCATATTTTATCTTTTCAGAAAAATATGATTCTAACGATTTATATAAATCTTTATACGTATTGTTAGAGCCAAACCAAATTAATCTCACATTATCAAATTCTTGAGCCAAAACAGAAAAAGATTTGAATAATAACTCTTGATTTTTTACAGGCTGACAACTGGCTACATGTATAAAAACAAGTTCCTCATTATTATCTTTAAATGTTATATCTCCTTTTTGTTCATAATCCGATACACCATTATAAATCATTTCTGTGTTAAAGCCGTAAAACTTTTGAAAAGAAATATTTGATTCTTCTGAAATAGTTACAGCCTTACAAAATCCGAACTTAAACATAAACGCTCGAATATATTTCTCAATTTTATTCCCAGCTTCTCGTGATGCTTCTGAATGTATAGTCGCAACAAACCTAACTTTTCTCAAAAAAATAGAGGCTAGTAAAATATATTTAATCGCACCAACATGAGCATGAACAACATCAAATCTTTCTTTCTTTACAAGTTTTGATATTTTCCAAAACATTCTAATATCAATACCAATTTTTTTCCCGAGAGATTGTATATTGATATTATTTAAGTGTGATTTTGATATTTCGTCAGATTTTTGTGAATTATAGAGTGTTGCAATAGTGCAATGTTCTCCTTGTTTTTTCAATTCGTTAGCCAGTTCGCAAACAAAGCGTTCTGCTCCCCCTGTGCCTAAATTTGGTATTAATTGAAGAACTTTCATTTACAATATTTAATTAATTTATTATAAGCAATTTCAATGTTGTGTGTACTATTAAAATATTCTTTAATAGCATTTCTTTTCTTTTTATATAATTCATTATTATTGAAATACAATGAGATATTGTAATTTATGTCATCAATAGTTTTGCAAAAGTTACCAATTTTATAAATGTCAAAAATATTATTAGGATTTACTGTTGAAATAATAGGAACATTGTTTGAGAATGCTTGAAGAAATGTATTAGGAAAACCTTCGTATTCAGAAGTGCACAAGAAGAGTTTACAATGTTTAAAATGTTCGTTAGCTTCTCTAAAATTTTTTGCACCCAAAAAATGTAGGTTGCTTAATAACTCTGCTTCCTTATTGCAAGTTTCAAATAGTGAATGTTCCATATCTCCACCTATCATGGTAATTTGAATATTAGGATTCTTTTTTGCTAACTCAAAAACCCATAAAGGTCTTTTTAATGATTTGATATTTGCTACCCAAAGTATGTCGGTATCTTTAATGCGGTATGTAATAGCGTTTTTTATCTCTCCCCAAATGTT
>JAEIGA010001071.1_pt1 | contig 41515 bp, 42 predicted proteins | sample 9270691 | NCBI WGS metagenome assembly JAEIGA01 (sample SAMN17057246, study PRJNA624740) | gut metagenome | biome: biome; isolation source: fecal sample | host: Bos grunniens | place: China: Xizang | collected 2019 | reverse complement strand
AGTTCTGTTAATAGATTAGGCATTAATGTTTTTAGTAGATGCAACTTGTTAAATAGTATTATATTTAAAGATATTTTAAGTTGGTATGTCACAGATTATGGCGTTTATTGGGAAGAAAAAAGAAATGGCGTACTTGTAGATGTCTCAAATGCAAATAATAATGCTAATAATTTTAAGCAAGATTATAACAACTATTTTTGGTATAAAAAATAATTTGCCATATTGCACGACTGTCAGTCGGTTGATTTTAAAAGTATAGCGCACTATACTTTGCTTTGCAAAGTCGTGTGTTTTTGCAAGGCAAAAAGTAAAGAGTAGCAATATTTTGCTACTCTTTTATAATGTCTAAAAAACCCCTATGAGCGACGCCCTTAGAACGGTGCGTTTTAGATTCTTTATTAGCCTTTTGACGAATAGTTGGGAGATTCTTTGGTGATTGAAATATCGTGTGGGTGACTTTCTACAAGCGATGCGCTAGTAATTTTAACGAATTTCGCATTTTCACGAAGTTCGTCTATAGTCTTCGTTCCACAATAGCCCATGCCTGCTCTTATACCACCGCACATTTGGAACACGATATCCGACAATGCGCCACGATACGGAACTCTACCTTCAACCCCTTCGGGAACAAGTTTTTTAGCGTTTTCTTGGAAATATCTATCCTTACTACCACAAGCCATAGCGGATAAACTGCCCATGCCCCTATATACCTTAAAGCTTCTGCCTTGGTATATTTCAATTTCACCAGGGCTTTCTAAAGTACCTGCGAACATACTACCTATCATAACCGCAGCAGCACCGCCACCGATGGCTTTGGTTATATCACCACTATATTTAATACCGCCGTCCGCAATAATCTTCTTGCCGTATTTTTCAGCCATTTCAGCACAGTCCATAATAGCGGTAAGTTGAGGAACGCCTATACCTGCAACGACTCTAGTCGTACATATTGAGCCAGGGCCGATACCTACCTTAACGACGTCTGCCCCCGCGCCTATCAACGCTTCGGTTGCGCCTGCGGTTGCTACGTTGCCCGCGATAACGGGAAGGTTTGGATATTTTGCTTTAACTTTTTTAACCACGTCGAGCACGTTTTTAGAGTGACCGTGCGCAGTATCAATTGCAATTATGTCAACCTTACTTTTAACTAGTTCTGCAACACGTTCTAACGTGTTTGCAGCGATACCTACCGCTGCTCCAACTAGCAATCTTCCGTTTTTGTCTTTTGCGGAGTTGGGGTATTGTATTGCTTTTTCAATATCTTTTATGGTAATTAAACCTTTAAGATATCCGTCTTTGTCTACGATAGGCAATTTTTCTATTCTATGTTTGCCAAGTATTTTTTGCGCTTCGTCAAGCGAAGTACCGACGGGCGCTGTAACCAAATTTTCTTTGGTCATTATATTCGAAATGGGTTGGGAAAAATTACTTTCGAAACGCAAATCTCTATTAGTAAGTATACCAACGAGTTTGCCGTTTTTAGTAATTGGAACACCGCTTATACGATATTTTTCCATAAGCGCGGTCGCTTCGCTAACCAAGTTGTCAGGCTCTAAAAAGAAGGGGTCGGTTATAACGCCGTGTTCACTTCTTTTAACCTTATCTACGTGGAGCGCTTGGTCTTCTATAGACATATTCTTGTGTATAACGCCCATACCACCTTCACGCGCCATCGCTATCGCTAAACGTGATTCGGTAACCGTGTCCATAGCGGCGGAAAGAAGCGGAATATTTAACTTTATTCCCGCGGTCAACTGTGTGGTTAGATCTGCTTGGTTAGGTATGATTTCGCTAGCTTGCGGAACCAACAACACGTCGTCAAAAGTTAAGCCTTCTTTAATAATTTTACCCATTTTTTTACTCTCCTAATATTACTTCTATCGTTTGTACGTCTTTATTTATTTCAGTTATATATTGCGTATAAGCGCTTGCAAGTAAAACTAGCGAAGTTTTAACGCTTTCTAACTTGCTTTTAGATATTTTGCCGTTTAATTCGTATATAAACGCTTTGTACGGATTAGTTGCAGTATATCCGCATTTACTAACGCATTCGTCTGCAACCGAAATTGCTTCCGCCGTGTTTTCGTTCAACATTTCAGCAACGGCGTATTTAGTGTAAAAATATTCTATGCAATACTTTTTCTCGCCAAATTCTATTTTGCCAACCGTTTCGCAATAATATTCAAACTCGCTTGCACGTTGGTCGGTTAAAATCTTGCCGTATTTAGACGTTCTATTCGAGTCGTTATACTCGTCTAAAGCTTTTACAAGACGGCATAACGAATTTAAACTGCCATCTTTTTCGTATTGCTTTTCCATAAAAAATACCGAAGCGGAATATGAGCCGGTGTTTTCGAAAACGGTTGCCACGGTGCCCGGCGCAAACAAACACATTGAGCCGAAAGCGATACACAATGCGCCGATAAACGCGCAAACCGTTATTATGATGGTTTTAAGAATTACTTTATTCAAAAACCCTATCCCCCGCTTCCTTTAAAGTATTTTTATTATTCTATCACTAATCATCTAAAAAATCAATGTTTTTTTACAATTTTTTTAATTTAAAGTAATCACGCGAAAAGACCTTTCATATTAAATAATGTTGAGTGGAGTTTTATATGAAAAAAAATATTTGTTTATCCGTTTTATCTCTATTGTTAATTTTTACGCTGTGCTTTTCGACGCTAGCGTGCAATAACCAACCCGATTTACACTCTTTCGTTAATAACGCAACGACTAATCTATACTACGGCGAAACGGAAGAACTTAAACTTAAAGGCGCATATTCTTTTTCTGCCGAAAAGTCCGGAAAAACACTATATTATTTTTCGGTTATTATCCTAAGCCCGCACGAAGATTTGGTAACGTACAGTTTACAATTTAATTTGTCTGGTAAAGACTATTCTCTTAACTTTTCGCTAAGCCCCGTATCGAATAGGCTCACCGCAAAAATCGAAATTCCTAAAACGGAGTTTAGCGCCGTTGAACTTACCGTCCAAAAAGGGTCCGAGCAAAAGGTTATAACCATTACTTCTATTTTGCCGAAAAATTGTTTAGACTATAAATCCGCAGTAAATTCTTTGTGTGTTTCGCAAAAGAAATTGATAGAAAATTACTATGAAAACGGCGTGTTTAACGGAAAAATTTCCGCACGAATTTTAGACAATAAAAACGAGTTTTATTGGTATATCGGACTTTTCAATAGCCAGAACGACGAAAAGGCTTTTTTGATTAATGCAATTAACGGAGAAGTCCTTGCGATTAGAGATATTTTATAAAAGAAAAATAATATCAAAGCACGCGGTTAAAAGTATCGCGTGCTTTTTATTATATCGGTTTATTTGTTAAAATTATCTTTTAGCGAAACTATCTCGCTTATAACGGGTTTACCACCTACGTTCAAGCGTTTGAAATAGCCCGTGCGCATTAATTGGTAGGCTTTATCTTCGTCACCTTGCATAATTTCAGGTTCAACCTTACCTTTGAATACAGTTACGCTGTCTTTATTCATACGCTCTGCAAAGTCTTGACCAGGGTATTGTTCATCTAACAAAAGGTGACCGTATTTGCGAATTTCAACGTCTACCGCGTCGTTCTCACAAACCCATTGTATAACGCCTTTTACCTTTAACCCTGAAACGTCTGCGCCACTTTTACTCTCGGGAATATACGAACAAATTAGTTCGATAACCTTTCCGTTTTCGTCGGTAACAACGTCGTCACACTTAATTATATAAGCGCTCTTTAAGCGCACCATACCGTCTTTTTTCAAACGGAAATATTTTGGGGGCGGGTTTAATGAAAAATCATCTTCGTCGATATATATGGTTTTTGCAAAATTAATTTTTCTAGTACGCTTTACTTCTTCGTTGGGATTGATTTCAAAATCTAACTGCTCAATTTTCCCTTCAGGATAGTTAGAAATAGTTACTTTAAGCGGTTTTAATACGCCCATAGCCCTATCCGCATTTGCGTTAAGGTATTCTCTAACACACGCTTCTAGATAACTAATTTGAACTTCCGAATTTGCTTTGCAAACGCCTATTCTCGAACAAAAATCTTTAAGCGCTTCTGCAGGAATACCGCGACGACGCAAACCTGTTAGCGTGGGCATTCTTGGATCGTCCCATCCGTCTACTTCACCCGTTTCAACCAACTTTTTAAGGTATCTTTTACTCATAACTAGGTTGGTTACGTTAAGTCTTGCAAACTCTATTTGTCTAGGCTTCGGCGAAAAACCGAGTTCTATCCCAACCCAGTCGTATAGCGGACGGTGGTCTTCAAACTCTAACGTGCATAGCGAATGCGTTACGCCTTGCAAATAGTCGCAAATAGGATGCGCGTAATCGTACATGGGGTATATACACCATTTATCGCCCGTTCTATGATGCGTTTGGCGTAAAATTCTGTATATAACGGGGTCTCTCATATTAATGTTGGGAGAAGCCATATCTATTTTTGCGCGAAGACATTTAGCCCCGTCTTCAAACGCGCCTTCTCGCATTTTATAAAACAAATCTAAGTTTTCTTCTACCGAGCGGTTTCTATAAGGACTTTCTTTACCCGGTTCAGTGAGCGAGCCACGATTTTTGCTTATCTCTTCAGGCGACATATCGCACACGAACGCTTTGCCGTCTTTTATTAATTTAACCGCAAATTCAAATATGTTTTCAAAAAAATCAGATGCGTACCTTTCTTCGTCCCACTTAAAGCCAAGCCATTTGATATCTTCTTTTATAGCGTCTACAAACTCGGTTTTTTCTTTAGAAGGATTGGTGTCGTCAAAAAATAAGTTGCACTTTCCGTTATACTTTTCTTTAACACCAAAGTTTATGCATAAACTTTTTGCGTGGCCGATATGTAAATATCCATTAGGTTCGGGCGGAAAACGAGTGTGCACTTCGTTACAAACGCCACTTTCTAGTTCAGAATTTATTATTTGTTCGATAAAATTAGTTGCTTCTACCATAGCGCACCTTGAAACTTTTTTATATATTGTAACACAAATTTTAAAATTATAAAAGCAAATTTAATCTATTTTAGTCTCTATTTTGGTCTATTTATATTATTTATTAAACGGCAGTTGCTTGACTTTTGTTTTTTGCTATTGTAAAATAATAAATGCAAAAAATTTTACTTATAAAAAAGGATACGGATATGGACCAAAACAAAAGTTCGGTAACTATGGAAAAACTCGTTAACCTTTGCAAAGGCAGGGGTATAATTTTCCCCGGTAGCGAAATCTACGGCGGAATGGGAAATACTTGGGACTACGGCCCCGTTGGCGTTGAGATTAAAAACAATATCAAACGCGCGTGGTGGAAACGTTTCGTTCAAGAAAGCGACAACTCTTTCGGTGTTGACGCGGCAATTCTTATGAACCCTAGAGTTTGGGACGCGAGCGGGCACACTGCTTCTTTCTCTGATCCTAAAATGGACTGTAAAGAGTGCAAAAGCCGTCATAGAGCGGATAACCTTATTGAAAACCATTCTAAAGGCAAGGTTAACCCCGACGCTATGTCGCAAGAAGAAATGCAAGAGTATATAAATACTAACCAAGTTCACTGCCCTATTTGCGGTAAGTTTAACTGGACGCCTATTAGAAACTTTAACCTTATGTTCTCAACTTCTCGCGGGGTTACGGACGAGTCGACTAACACTATCTATTTAAGGCCAGAAACCGCGCAAGGCGAATTCGTTAACTTTAACAACGTTCAAAGAACGGCTAGGGCTAAAGTACCGTTTGGTATTGCACAAATAGGTAAAGCGTTTAGAAACGAAATTACCCCCGGTAACTTTATTTTTAGAACTATTGAGTTCGAACAAATGGAACATCAATGGTTTTGTAAAGAAGGAACGGACGTTAACTATTACGAACAATACAAAAAATCGGCTTGGGACTTCTTGACCGATTTAGGTTTCAAACCCGAACACTTGCGTTATAAAGACCACGATAAACTCGCACACTACGCTAAGTCGGCTTGTGATATTCAATATCTATTCCCTATCGGTTGGTCGGAACTTAACGGTATACATAACCGTACTAATTACGACTTGTCTCGCCACGAAGAATATTCGGGCAAATCTATGCAATACACCGACCCGATGACCAACGAAAGATATACGCCTTACGTTGTTGAATATTCTATCGGCGCGGATAGACTTATGCTTGCAGTTTTATCCGAAGCGTATGAAGAACAAACGCTTGAAAACGGCGAAACTAGAGTTGTTATGCACTTCCACCCCGCTGTTGCCGCTTACAAATGTGCCGTTTTACCGCTACAAAAAAATCTTGGCGAAAAGGCAAAAGAAGTTTATAACAAACTTCGCAAAAAGTTTATGTGTTGCTACGACGAAGCAGGCTCTATCGGTAAACGTTACCGCCGTCAAGACGAAATTGGAACGCCTTATTGCGTAACTATCGACTTCGATACTCTTGAAAACAATACGGTTACTTTACGTGACAGAGATACTATGGAACAAATTAGACTACCGATTGACGAACTTGATAAATATATAACTGAAAAAATTCAGTTCTAATTATTTGCAACTAATATAAAGCCACCCGTTTGTTTAACGTAAACGGGTGGCTTTTCTTTTTTTGTTTTTTGTTTATTTGTTTTTTATTTGATTTCTAAAACTTCGTAACCGTCGTCTTCTATTTTTTTTACTAAAAGTGACGTTAAAACTTCCCTATTGACAGTTATTTGCGCTTGACCTTTTTCGTGGCTAACCTTTGCGTCAACTACTCCGTTAATACCGAGTAAAATTTCTTTTACCTTAGCTTCACAATGCCCACACATCATTCCTTTAATAGATAGCGTTATCTTTTTTTCTTTTATAACTTTAAGTTTCTTTTCCTTGCCGTTAACGTTGATAAAATTTAGCCTTAACGCGTTGGTAACTACGCAAAAATCAGATAGGCTCATCGCAAGCGCACACAACATTGGGCTAACCGTTATACCTAATATTGAAACGAACAAGCCCGCCGCAAGCGGTATTCCCAAAGAATTATAAAACAACGCCCAAAAATAGTTTTCATATATATTTTTTAATGTTTTTCGGCTTAATTTTATCGTTCTTGAAACGTCTAACAAACTGTTTTTAGTTAACACTACCTGCGCCGATTCTATAGCAACGTCCGCACCAGCGCCTATCGCCATACCAACGTCCGCACGAGTAAGTGCGGGCGCGTCGTTTACGCCGTCGCCAACCATGGCGACAAGACCGTATTTTTGATAACCCTTAACCACTTTTTCTTTCCCGTCGGGTAAAACGCCTGCAACGACTTGGTCAATACCCACTTTTTTCGCTATCGCCTTTGCCGTGTTTTCGTTGTCGCCCGTTAACATTACAACTTTTACGCCCATTTCTTTTAGCCGAGCGACACCTTCCGCACTATCTTCTTTTATGGCGTCTTCTACCGCTATCATGCCAAGATAATCACCGTCCAACGCAAATAACAAGGGGGTTTTTCCATTTATTGATAAATCTTCTATTAGAATTTCTTCTCTTATGGTTAAATCAATTTTTCCCGCTACAAACTTAACGCTTCCGCCCCAAACGGTTTTCCCGTTGAGTTTCGCAGATAATCCGTTCCCCGCAAAAATTTCGAAGTCGGTTACCTTATCTCCCTTTATTCCTTTTTCATTCGCGTAATTTATTATCGCTTTTGAAAGAGGGTGTTCACTGTTTTGTTCTAAGGAAATTGCGTATGTTAACAATTGTTCTTCGGTTACGTCTTTTGCCGGAAACACATTCGTTACCGACGGCTCGCCACGAGTTATAGTTCCCGTTTTATCAAGAATAACGGTTTTTACCTTTCCGCATTGTTCAAGCGACGTTGCATTTTTGAAAAGTATTCCGTTTCTAGCGCCAACGCCCGTTCCTACCATTATCGCAACGGGGGTTGCAAGCCCCATAGCGCAAGGACAACTTATCACAAGAACAGATATTCCCCTTGCCAAAGCATAGCCCACGTTCGCTCCGCATATCAACCATACGACTACCGTTATAAGCGATATACCCATTACCACGGGAATAAACACGCCCGAAACTTTGTCCGCTATTCTCGCTATCGGCGCTTTACTTGCCGAGGCGTTGCTTACCATATCGATTATTTTTGATAAAGTCGTATCAGCGCCAACTTTAGTTGCCTCGCAGTACAAAACACCCGATTGATTTAGCGTGCCTGAATATACTTCTATACCTATTTCTTTATCGATAGGTATGCTCTCGCCCGTTAAAGTTGCTTCATTTACCGCACTGTGCCCTTCTATAACCACACCGTCTACGGCAATTACTTCGCCGGGGCGAACTATGAAAGTTTCGCCTACCTTTAATTTTTCTACGGGGATTTTTATTTCTTTTCCGTTTGTTAACACGGTTACCGTTTTAGGACAAAGTTTTATTAAAGACTCTAACGCCTTTGTAGTTTTACCTTTAGCACGCGCTTCTAACGTTTTACCTATGGTAATTATAAAGAGTATCATGGCAGAAGAGTCGTAATATAAGCCGTGTAGCAAAGCGTTTGCTTGCTCAACGCTAGATACTATCGTTACGTTCGCCATTTCAAACAAGGTTACGGTGCTATATAAAAACGCCGAAAGCGACCCTATCGTAATCAACGCGTCCATATTAGGCGAAAGTCTTAGCAAACTCTTCGTCCCGCTTATAATTATTTTTTGGTTAATAACTATAACTATTCCGCTTAATATTAATTGCAATATACCTATAATTAGCGGATTATTTTTCATGATTTCGGGTAGCGGAAATCCCCACATTGAATAGCCCATGGATACGTACGCTAGCAAAAGCAGTATTAGACCAGAAGATATAAGCCTATTCCTTAACGAATTATCTTTTTTTTCTTTCGTTTCCCGTACGAGCTCGCTATTTTGCGCGCCTGATTGCGCAATAGCGCCGTACCCCGCTTTTTCTACAGCCTTAATAACGGCGTTTATATCTACACTGCCTTCTACTTCCATAGTGTTTGTTAGTAAATTTACCGAACATTTTTCAACACCGCTGACAGATAACACCGCTTTTTCTACGCGCGCCCCACACGAAGCGCAACAAAGCCCCGTTAACTTAAATTTTTCCATAATCCACCTAGTTGATAAATTTTTTTACTACGTCCACAAGTTCTTCAACCGTTTGTTCGTTGCCGTTTTTAATATCGTTCACCACGCAATTTTTGATGTGTGTTGACAATAGTTGCTTACTAAACGCGTTAAGCGCCTTTGAAACGGCACAAACTTGCACTAAAACGTCCGTGCAATAAGCACCACTCTCTACCATTTTCTTTATCCCTTTAACCTGCCCTTCTATTCTATTTAATCTATGAATCATTTTAACGCTCTCTTCTTTCGTGCGAAAAGTAGTTTTACTATATTTACAACAATTTTTTTCCATATTTTTTCTCCTTACTTTAATTTTATTATATACCCCCGTAGGGTATGCGTCAAGTGTTTGAAAAAACGTTTTTAAAAATAAAAAAACCGTGCGTTATAACACGGTTTTTAATCGTTGTAGAGTTTAATTATTTACCAAAATATCTCTTAAGCAAACCTTCAAACGCTCTACCGTGACGAGCCTCGTCGCGAGCCATTTCGTGAACGGTGTCGTGAATAGCGTCAAGATTAAGTTCTTTTGCGCGTTTTGCAAGGTCGAATTTACCTTTGGTTGCGCCGTTTTCAGCGTCTACGCGAAGTTGAAGATTTTTCTTGGTAGAGTCGGTTACTACTTCGCCTAACAGTTCAGCGAATTTTGCTGCGTGTTCCGCTTCCTCGTACGCTGCCTTTTCATAGTACATACCGATTTCGGGATAGCCTTCTCTATGCGCTACTCTTGCCATCGCTAAATACATACCAACTTCGGTGCATTCACCGTTAAAGTTCATTCTTAATCCTTCGATAATTTCACTATCTACTCCCTTCGCTACGCCCAAAACGTGTTCAGCCGCCCAAGTTAAACCTTCGCTTTGTTCAGCGAACTTGCTTGCAGGCGCGTTGCATTGTGCGCATTTTTCAGGTGCTGAATCACCTTCGTGTACGTAACCGCAAATTTGACAAATAAATTTTTTCATAATAATTTCTCCTTAATTTTTTTATATTTTTATTTTATTATTTACAATTTTTACATATACCGTAATACAACCTCTTTTCTCCACTTACCTTGTGCCCCGCGTCTTCTAGTTCTTTTAGTGGCGAAAAAGTTATAAACAAATCTATTATATTACCGCATTTATCACATATGAAATGACTGTGTTCCGAAGTGTCCCCGTCGTAATGGATTTTTTTATCCTTAGTCTCCAACGTCACTATCTCCCCTTCGTCATTTAGAAGTTTTAAGTTGCGGTACACCGTGCCAAGACTTATATTAGGCTCTATCTCTCTTGCGGAATTGTATATCATATCCGCCGTGGGATGATCTTTTCTTCCCTTGATTATTTCAGTTATCAATTCTCTTTGCCTGGAATATCTCACTTACAACCTCCTTATCAGTAATGATTACTATTATTATATATGCAGAAAAAGGGTTTGTCAACTATTTTTTATAAAAATTTTAAAATTTTTTTTAAATTTAAAAAACTCACCGCGCCAATATTTTTATTTTGGCACGGTGCGTTTATTTTATAGCGAATATTCTTTTATAATATATATAATGTTATATATTAAAATCGTTTGAGCTTGCATCCGATGGGAAAACAAAACTTCCGCGTGGAGAAAGCGAAATGCTTCCCACCCTAACGCCGTCAGGCAAACAAGAACGTTTAAATTGTTGGGCAAAAAATCTTCTAACGAAAGTTTTTAGCCAGTAGTCGATTGTTTTTTCATCGTAGTCATTTAAAAAAGCGCGTTTTGCGATAAACGAAAGTTTTTGCGCTGAAAAACCGCTTTTTATAGTGTGGTAAAGGAAAAAGTCGTGCAGTTCGTAAGGGCCGACGATGTCTTCGGTTTTTTGTGATATTTCTCCGTTAACGGCGGGCAAAAGTTCGGGGCTAACAGGCGTTGATAATATATCGGTTAACACCGCTTTCAGTTTGCTTTTGCTCTCTTTCGCTTTTAGAGAAACAATTGCTCTAACGATTGTTTTCGGCAAAGAACAGTTAACGCCGTAGTTACTCATATGGTCGCCGTTATAAGTCGCCCAACCTAAAGCAAGTTCGGATAAATCGCCCGTTCCAACTACTAGCCCACCCGACATGTTTGCTATATCCATTATTACTTGCGTTCTTTCACGCGCTTGCGCGTTTTCGTAAGTAACGTCGAGCGTGGTTAAATCGTGACCGATTTCTTTTAGGTGACGAGTTACCGACTTTGCTATATCTACCTTTTTTAAGGTAGTACCTAGCGCGCGAGCAAGTTTTATTGAGTTTTGATAAGTCCTACCCGTAGTGCCGAAACAAGGCATGGTTACCGCAATAACGGTTTTGGGAGATAGACCAAGTCGTTTTGTTGCTTCTACCGCAATTAATAACGCAAGCGTGCTATCTAGTCCGCCGGAAAGCCCTAGCACTAAAGAGTTGCTTTTTACGTGGCTCATACGTTTCTTTAAGCCGTTCACTTGTACGTCAAACGCCGTTTTAAGCGAGTTTTCGTAGTCTATCGACTTTGATGATAAAAAAGGCTCTTTTTCAATTTCGCGAGTTAAAACGATATCTTTTTCTTCAGTATCGAATATGACCTTTTGAACGGAACAGTCAACGTTAACGGGACGCTTAATATAACGCATTTTATAATTGTTTATTCTACCAACGTCTAATTCGGTAACGAGCACGTTTTCATCAAACGGGAGAGTGCAAGAAACTTTTTCTCCAACTTCCGTAGCAAAGTTTCCGCCACCGTAAACGGCGTCGGTTGACGATTCGCCCGTACCGGCGTTTGAAGTTAGCACTCCAACACCGAAAGTTTCGCTAATTGTTTTTATTAATTCGAACGATTTTTCAAAACTACCTATCGTAGTGGGGTTTGCCGTGGGGTTTAACACTATGCTTGCCCCGTTTAGCGAATAATCAACTAAAGGAGTTTTTATATGATTTATATCAGAACCTATTACCACACACACAGAAATTTCAGGATGGGTCACGCTTTTTAGCATTACCCTGCCAAATGGAACCGTTTGACCGTTAAAAGAAACCATTTGGTTTTCAAAACACGAACTAAAATATCTTGATTCGTACCGCCCGTCGCTATCGTTTGGATAAAATTTTGGAATTATTGCTAAAATTTTGCCCTTTTGAATAAGAGCGTTGGCGTTGAATATCCCCCCGTCTTTTTCAAACGGAAAGCCAACGGAAACTAGTATTTTTTTATCCTTGGTAAAGTCCGCTATATCTTGAATTGCTTTTTTACAAAGGGAAAGAAGTTGTTCGCTTAAAAACAAGTCACCAACCGTATAGCCCGACAAACACAGTTCGGGAAACAAGGCTATTTCTACCCCGTTACTTTCAGCAACGAGTATTTCTTTTTTAACGTTTTCAGTATTTTTACTAACTTCCGCAACCTTTATTGAAGGTGTGATAGCGCTTACTTTTACATAACCAAATTTCATAAAAAACCACCTTTTTTGAAAATTTTGATATTTGTATATTTTCATTTTACACTATTTTTTACATTTTAGCAATATTTTAACAATTAAAAAACACGATTTTTGCTAATTTTTGCAAAAATCGTGTTTTAACGTTTTATTTTTTATTCATCGTAACCGTTTGGGTTTTGCGTTTGCCATCTCATAGCGTCTTGACACATATCAAGCAAAGTTTTTTCAGCCTTAAAGCCTAAAACTTCTAGCGCCAACGATGGATCTGCATAACACTCGTCTATATCGCCTGGTCGACGGGGCATTATTTTATAAGGAATTTCTTTGCCAACAACCTTTTCAAAGGCTTTTACCATATCTAAAACACTATATCCCTTTCCCGTGCCCAAGTTAACTATCAATAAACCCGGGTTGGTTGCTAGTTTGTTTACCGCAAGAACGTGACCTTTTGCCAAGTCTACCACGTGAATAAAGTCCCTAACCCCCGTTCCGTCGTGCGTGTTGTAATCGTTGCCAAATACACCGAGATATTCTCTTTTGCCAACGGCAACTTGCGTTATGTACGGGCAAAGATTGTTGGGAATACCCTTAGGATCTTCACCAATAAGCCCTGATTCGTGCGCACCAACGGGGTTGAAGTAGCGGAGTATTGCTATGTTAAAGGTCGGGTCTGCTTTATAAAGGTCTTTTAGAATATATTCGATAAATAGTTTCGTGCTTCCGTAAGGGTTTGAAGTAGAAAGCAGAAAGTCTTCTTTAATAGGCACGCTCTTAGGTTTACCATAAACGGTTGCCGAAGACGAGAACACTAAATTTTTAACGCCGTATTCACGCATCTTCATTACTAAAATCAACAAACCTTCTATGTTGTTTTCATAATATTCTAACGGCTTTGCACACGATTCGCCAACGGCTTTAAGACCTGCGAAGTTTATAACGGAATCTATTTTGTTCTCGGTAAAAATCTTGTCTAAAATAGCCTTGTCACGTATATCGCCTTCATAAAATTTTACGGGTTTGCCCGTTATTTTTTGAACGCGAACTACCGATTCGTATTTACTGTTCATAAAATTATCTACGCATACTACACTGTGACCTGCGTTAAGCAATTCCACCGTGGTATGTGAGCCTATGTACCCTGCGCCACCTGTTACTAAAACGTTCATATCTATCTCCTTTATTAAGCTTTGTATATTTTTACACTTTCTAAAAATTTCAAAAATCCCGTATTCCCAACCGAGTCTTTTTTAAATACCGACGTGTTGAATAAGATATTTTTACAAGTTGTGTTTACCCTATCTACCACTCTTGCGTAAGCGCTATCAAAATCTGCGCTATACCCTTCGCCAACGAGCGAGTTTATCATGTCGAAATGAATTGAAAGGGGGTTTTCGGCGTTTGATAATTCTTTTTTATCAAACTCTTTCTCCTTGCACAATATCTCGGCTATGGTTTTTAGTTGCTCTTTAAGTCTTCCCGGGAGTATGAATAAGCCCATCGCTTCTATTAGCCCTATGCCTTCTCTTTTTATATTATGATATTCGGGGTGAGCGTGGAAAAGCCCTTCGGGGTACTCTTCGGTTGCAACGTTGTTTCGAAGAATTATATCTATAACGTATTCGTCGCCACGTTTTCTTGCTATAGGCGAACTTGCGTTGTGCGGTGTGCCGTTAGTGTTTGAGTATATAAAACATTCGGGACAGTCGAACACCTTCCAACCTTCTACTATATCGCCCGCCAAATCGCGTATTTGCGACCTGTTTTTCGATTGTAAACGTATAACGCTGTTATACCAGTCCACAATCCCCACTTTAACGTCTTTATATTCGTTCGATTTAAGATTGGTTAAAACAGGTGCGTTATGCATAGGCATTAAATGTTCACCACCTTGGTAGTGTTCGTGGTTTAGTATAGAACCGCCAACTATCGGTAACGACGCGTTCGAGCCTATCATATAGTTTGGCAAATAATCAACGAAATCTAGCAACTTATCTACCGTGTTTTTATCTACGCACATAGGCGTGTGTTCCGTGTTTATTGCAATAACGTGTTCGTTATAATATGCGTACGGCGAATACTGAAAAAACCAGTCCTGTCCGCCCATTTTTAACGAAATAGTGCGAATATTCTCTCTTGCGGGTTGCGAAAGCGTGCCTTCAAACCCTTCGTTTTCTTTGCACAATAAACAAGCGGGGTATTTTTCTGCCGACTTCTTCTCGCTTAAAAGTTTGGCTATCTCCTTATTACTCTTTTCGGGTTTGCTTAGATTAACGGTTATTTCTAGATACTTATCCCCGTCTTTATATTCCCACTTCAAGTTTTTACTTATCGCGGTTTTTTGAACGTAGTTATTCTTTACCGAAAGGTCGTACAAATATTCGCACGCCTTTTCCGCGCCGAATTCGTCCCTTAGTCTATTAAACTCTTCGTTTACCTTGGACGGAAGCGGAGAAAGTAACCCTAAAACGTACGTGCTGTATCTATTTAGAGAAAACTCGTCAGCAAGGTTGTTTTCTAAAGCGTAGTCTTCTATTTCTTTAACCAAAGTGTCTGGAACGGTTAAATTTTCTATCTCGGTTAAATCAAGTTTCTCCCCATACGGAGCGGGCAACTTAAACTCGCGAAGAAGTAAGTTTTTAAAATATATCGCGTCTCTCTCTTTTAAATGTAAAAAGGTTTGCGCGTATTTTATAAGTTTTTCTACTAATATTTTACCGTTTACCATCTCTTTCTCCTATTCTATTTATATACTGATACAATCTACACTCGGTGTTTGAATTGTATAATTTTCTATTTTTGTCCGCCTTTTTATCGAAGTATCTCTCAAAGCCTTTATGCTCTGTTATCACAAACGCGTTCCATCCGTTTAACTTAGAATAAACTTCGCCAAGGTCTTTATAGCACTGTTCGGCTTCTTTTCTATCAAAAATCCTTATCCCGTAAGGCGGATTAGTGACAATTGTTCCGCCCGCACTAGACAAATAAAAATCTTTAACGGGGGCGGTAGTGAATTTTATTTGCTCGCCAACGCCCGCGCGTTTTGCGTGATATTTTGCAAGCTCTATCGCCTTATGGTTAATATCAGAACAGTAAAACTCTAACTTTTTGTTCTTTATCTCTTTGTCTAAGCCTTCTTCTAAAGCCGTTTGATAGGCCTTTTTAGGAAAATTATTCCAGTCTAAAAAAGCAAACTTCCTAAACTTGCCACTAACGTGGTTAAGCGCCATTCTCGCCCCTTCTATTCCCAAAGTCCCCGACCCACAAAAAACGTCCGCAAACGGAGCGCTGTAATCAAAACGGCTTAGGTAAAGAATTGCCGAAGCAAGCGTTTCTTTTATAGGCGCTATCCACACCTTGTCGCGATAACCACGTTTATGTAGCCCCGTGCCACTAGTGTTTAGCGATATCGTTACTTGGTCTTTGAAAATAGAAAAATTTATTTCGTATTCCGCGCCCGTTTCCGCAAGTGAGTTTACGTGAAATTTTTTGCAAAGCCGAACGGCTATCGCCTTTTTTATTATGCTTTGGCAGGACGAAACTGCAAACAAACTACTTTTTACACACTTGCCAACAACCGTTATTTTAGCCGATTTATCCAAAAAATCTTCAAAAGGTATTGCGCTAACCCCATCAAAAAGTTGGTCGAACGTAGTAGCCGAAAAGGTTTTAAGCAATATGTACACCCTATCCGCCGTGCGCAAAAACAGATTACACCTTGCAACCGCAAGCGCGTTTGATGAAAACGTTAACGTTCCGTTAAGCGCGGGTGGTGCGGAATAGCCTAATTTTTTAAGTTCGTTTTTGGTTACACTCTCAACACCCGAAGCGCAAGTAACCGTTATGCAAAATTCTTGGTTAAAATCCATATTGTACCTATATTTTTATTATATAATAACCAAACGCGGTTTGCAAGTGTTTTATCGTTTTGCTATAATATATTCTCGCCCTTTCACCTAATCTAAACGGATATTAAAATCCTTAAAAAGTATTGACTTGTTTGACTTTTACCTTTACAATACTTATTGTGAAAGTTTGTGCTTTTTATTTTGGAGATATGTATGAAAAAAAACAATAACCATAAAAAACCGTGCTACGTTTGTGGAATTATAAAATCGGGTTACTTTTTATTCTCGATTTTACTTGCCGTAACCGTTACTTGTTTGCTAGCGTTAGACGATAAATTTTTATTGCTAAACGAGATTAAAAGAGATTTCTTCTTTTTCCTTTTCTTTGTTATAACAGTCGGGTTGTTCGCGTTGCAGGTTCTTTTATACGCTTTAATAAAAATTAAAAGTCGCTCGTTAACCTTTGCGGACACGGTTGGCGTTTCTCTTGTTTTTTTCGCCGTTATATACTCGGTTTATTTGTTGTTTAGAAACGGCTTTTTTACCCTTTTGAACTTTTCGCCAATTAATTTGTGTTTAATAGGCGGGTGCTTAATTTTAGGGCTAACCTATTCTATCGTTAGAAGTTTTTACTGTTCCTTCGAACCTAAAACTACACTAGATTTTAGTGGTGAAAACAAAAAATTCTTTTTCAAAAAAGTATTTTCGAAATATTGTTTTGTGGGAGCGTTTGCTTCTACACTTTTAACTTCGGCGTTAGCGTTTTTGCTATGCGTGCCGGGATTTATAGATTTTATTTCAAACAAATTAGTTGCTAACGCCTATCTTTCATCTACCCTTATTGTTGCCGTTGCATTTTTGATTTTGTGGGTAGTTTTATCGTTAAGCGCTAAAAAAACGGTGCCGTTCGACTTGTTTTTAGTGTCGTTGCCGATAACGTTTGTAGTTGCGCTTTTAGCGATAATATTTATTAATTTTTCAGTCTATAATGTAGTTTTTTGGGCAATCGCACTCGCTATCTATTTACTGATTGCTTTTATTAGACTTGTAAATTTCCCGAAAACCGAAGTGGCAAAAAAAGAGAGCGCGTGCTATTTTGTAAAAGTGTTTGAAAAATACGACGTCTTCTCTATCCTTGCCCTTGCTTCTATTTCGGTCGCTGTTTTCGGCGTGATATATTCTTGTGACTTTTTGACCATTTTATCCCCTACCACCGCGTTTGGAATATCAAAAATATACTTTTTCCCCCTTTCGTTAATTGCGATTAGCGTTTTGTTTTTGCTCTTGTTTGGCGCATCGCTATCGCTTACGACGTTATTCTTTAAGAAAAAGATTTTACTTGGTGATTTTTTCTTGATATATTTTACAACTACTTGTTTACTTGCGCTAGTCACTATCCCCGTTGTGAACTCAATATATTTTACGTTCGCTTTATCTATTGTTAACGTTCTTAATCTTTCTCTATTAGTTTCAAAAGCAAGGTCTTAAATTTTTGGCGTTTTTCATTTTTTGAAAAGCGCCTTTTTGTTACTTGATTTTACGCAACGTAATTCAATGTATAGTTTAAATGATTGGTATAATATAGTGATTGACTTTTTTATGAAAAAAGTGTAAAATAGTTTCGGGTAATTCTATGAAAGAAAACGAAAAAATTACAAAACGTCCGTATTTTAAAAAACTTGACGTCTTGCTCTATTTTTTATTAGTGGTTTTGATTGCCGGGCTAATGATAGGTTTGCTTAATTCTAAAAAACCCGCTACCGAAGGGTTTAAGGTTACCTACGCAAACGAAACGGCTTTAATTTTTAATTTTTCACAAAACGATTATTCGATAGGCGTTGGTTTTGATATTCACGTATCCAACGAAGGTGACGAGTGGGTCTTTACCGTGTCTTTACAAGAAGGGTTTAACAAAATTAAAGTTAACGTAAAAAATAAAACGGTTAGCGTTATAGACGCCGATTGTTCGTTCAGTAAAGACTGCGTATATTCAGCCCCTATATCGAATGGAAAAGGCGTTATAATTTGCGCTCCACATAATCTAATGGTTCTTCCGATTAGCGAAACGGAAATTCCACCTATGGCAGGTTAAATATGAATAAAAGATTTTCTAAAAAAATTACCATATGCGCCGTGCTCGCAACTATTTCGCTAATTGCTTTTACTATAGAAAACCTTCTTCCGCCACTTTTTATCCCCGGCGCAAGACTAGGAATTAGCAACGCATTTATTCTTATCGCTCTTTTAATGCTTGGCAAAGAATATGCGCTTACCGTTTTTGCGGTAAAAGTTATCTTCGGCAGTATTTTTTCGGGGAACGTTTCTTCTATTTTATACTCGCTCCCGTCGGGATTTATCGCTTTAGTGCTACAAATTTTGTTACTGTCGTTTTGCAATCGTTTTTCGGCCGTTGCGGTTAGCGTTTTGGGTGGAACGGTTAACGTTACGCTACAAAACCTTACTTTTTGTTTAATTTCAGGCTCGATGGAGTATATAATCTACCTTCCTTATCTTGCGTTAACAGGTGCGATTTCGGGAGTTTTGGTAGGTTTTATCGTAACGATTATAGTTAACAAACTCAATAAAATATTAGAATAATTTTACTAAAACTTTGGAGGAAAAATTTTTGAGTATCATTAAAGGCAAAAATTATAGGTACGGCATTCACGTAAAGGATATGAAAGAACTTTGTGCGGACAGTCCTATTGAAAAAATGCCCGCGCCTAAAAAAGTTTACATCAGTATGTTGCAACATATCGGCGCGCCGGCTATTCCTATTGTAAACGTTGGAGATAAAGTAAAAAAACGCCAACTAATCGGTCAAGCAAGCGGTGTGATTTCGGCAAACGTGTTTTCTTCCGTTTGCGGAACGGTCGTTGCTATTGAAGACATCGTTACTTCAAGCGGACTAAAAATGAAACACGTGGTTATCGAAAACGACGGAGGAGACGAAGAAATATTTTTCGATAATATCGCCGATTTCGAGCCCGCTACCATTATCGAACGAATTAGACTTGCAGGTATAGTAGGTTTAGGCGGTGCAGGATTTCCAACGGCAGTTAAACTTTCCCCGTCTACTCAACTTGACACGCTTATAATAAACGGTGCCGAGTGCGAGCCTTACCTTAACTGCGACTATCGACTAATGATTGAAAATACCGACGATATATATAGGGGTGTTAAATACGCTGCAAGAGCTCTTAACATCAAAAAAATTATTATCGGTATAGAAGCAAACAAACCCAAAGCTATCGAAGCGTTTGGTAAATATCCCGACGTTGAAGTGGTGGTTCTTAAAAAACAATACCCTATGGGTAGCGAAAAACATTTGATTTATTGCACTACGGGTAGAAAAGTTCCTTGTGGAAAAATGCCGTTTGACGTTGGATGTTGCGTTCAAAACATAAAAACCGTTATAGCAATCAAACATGCGATAGAAGACAATAAGGCTTTGTCTTCAACCGTTCTTACGGTGAGCGGTAACGGAATTAAAACGCCTAAAAATTTGCGTATTCAAATAGGCACTCCCCTTGAAGATATTATCGAATACTGCGGTGGGCTTCTAGACGATACCGTTAAAATCGTTGCCGGCGGACCTATGATGGGCAAGGTTATGGTAGGCACGAAATCTTATACGAGAAAGACTAACTCCGGCTATCTATTCTTAACGAAAAAGGAAACGTCGTTAAGCAAACCGTCAAACTGTATCAACTGCGCAAGGTGTGCTTTTAACTGTCCTATGAGACTTATGCCGATGTATATTGAAAGCGCGTTTTTATCAGGAGATTACGCACTTGCGGAAAAATACGGCGCTATGAACTGTATCGAATGCGGATCTTGTGCGTATAACTGCCCCGCTAAACGTTCGCTCGTACAAAGCATTAATATGGCTAAAACAAAAATTAAGGAGATGAAAAACAATGGCAGAAAATAAATTATATTTCTATTCTTCTTCTCCGCACGTTAAAAGCAAAACGAGTACCCGTTTTATTATGGGTAACGTTTGCATAGCCCTTCTCCCCACTCTTATTGCAGGCACGATTTTCTTCGGGTGGATGGCGCTTTTGTTTGTTGCTATATCGGTTGCTTCGGCGATTTTAAGCGAACTAGTTTATCTTTTGATTTGCAAAAAAACTTTCAAATATTTTATGGACAACTTTGATTTTACTTCGATAGTAACCGGGCTTTTAGTAGGGCTATCTTTAGGCGTTAACTATCCGTTATATGCCGGCGCGTTTGGTAGCGCGTTCGCTATCATAGTAGTTAAAATGCTATTTGGTGGAACGGGTAAAAATATTGTTAACCCCGCCGTTGCTGGTAGAATTTTCGTGTTTATATCCTTTCAGTCCATAGTAGGCAAATGGATCGTGCCTGGCGGTGAACTTATCACGGGCGCAACCACGCTAACCAATCTTTTCCAAAACGGTTTTTCGGGTAATTTGCTAGACCTTTTCTTAGGCGTAGGATTAGAAGGCTGTATCGGTGAAACTTGCAAGCTTGCGCTTATTCTCGGCGCGATTTATCTTGCTATCCTAAAGATTATCGATATTCGCCTACCACTTATTTACGTTGCGGTTACGGGATTATTCCAAACTTGCTTGATGGGTTTTGATTTCAATTTATTCTTACCGTCTATTTTAAGCGGTGGTTTGATTTTAGGCGCCTTCTTTATGGCAACCGATTACGTTACCACACCTAACACTAAAATAGGAAACTACGTTTACTTCGTTGCTCTCGGTTTAGTAACCGCTGGGCTTAGAGTGGCAACGGGAATGGAAGTGGTGTCTTTTGCAATATTGCTTATGAACCTTTTCGTTCCGTTAATCGATAAGTTTATTCGTCCCCGCCCGTTCGGGTTTAAAAAAACTTCTAAAGGAGGCGGTAAATAATGAAAAAAGTTTTTTCAAGCATTTGGTTTAGATGCATATCCGTTCTTCTTTGCATATCTATAATCGCAGGTGGTGGACTAGCACTACTAAACGATGTGTTATACGTTTCACCCGAAGAAAGAACGGCTCGGTCTATTAAAAAGATTTACGGCACGGTAGTTGAATACGATTCGCTATTAGACGCGGATATCGACGGTGCGGAAGTTATTTACTCGGACGAGATGGGCGAGATTACTAAAGTTTTCCGTATTGGAGAAGAAAGTTCGAATAGTTACGATATGCTCTTTAAAAGCACGGGGAACAACGGCTACAAAGGTGGTACGATTACCCTTTGGGTCAAAGTAGTTTTTGAAGGAACTACCTACAAAATTGACAAAGTTGTTTTGGAAAGTTTTACCAAACAAACGTTGATGAGCAAGTTGGACGGAAGTTTTTATAGCGGTTTCTTAATAGACGTTACCGACGCGTATAAGAACGGTGAATTGTTTAGCGCAACCGATTCTTCTAGCGAAAATTATAACCCGATTTCTGGCGCGACTTTCTCTGCAAATAGCGCTGTTAACGCAGTTAACTTAGTTCTTAAATGTATAAACGATAAAGGATGGGAGAAATAATTATGAAAAATAGTTTGAAAAACGTTGCCGTATCCGGCGTGATTACTTCTAACCCCACTCTAAAATTAGTGCTAGGCACTTGTCCTACCCTTGCGCTCACCACTCTTGCTATGAACGGAATAGGCATGGGTCTTGCCGTTACCTTCGTTTTAATTTTTAGCAACCTTTTGGTTTCGTTGCTTAGAAAGGTTATTCCTAACCAAGTTAGAATACCGGCGTTCGTTTTAATTATAGCAACGTTCGTAACTGCGGTAAGAATACTATTAGATAAGTTCTTGCCAGTTATTTACGAGTCACTCGGGCTTTATCTTCCGCTTATCGTTGTTAACTGTATTATTCTTGCAAGAGCGGAAAGTTTTGCTAGCAAAAATTCACCGTTATGGGCTATGGCGGACGGGCTTTTTATGGGTATTGGTTTTACCTTAGCTCTAACCGCTATGGGCGCTGTTAGAGAACTTTTAGGTAGCGGTGCTATCTTTGGCGTTAAGTTGTGGGATAATTTCTCTATCGCTTTCTTCTCGTCAAGTGCAGGCGCTTTCTTTACCTACGGAGTGTTTATCGCCTTGTTCTCTCTACTAAGCAGTTTTATTGAAAAGAAACAAAAAGACAAACAAATGCAAAAGCTTTTAGACAGCACTTCTACTTCGGAGGTGAAACAATAATATGACACAGTTGATTTTAATTATAGTTTCAGCAGTATTTATTAACAACTTCGTAGTAGCGCAGTTTTTGGGAATTTGCCCCTTTTTAGGCGTTTCTAAAGATACTAAGTCGGCGTTTGGTATGGGTGTAGCGGTTACTTTCGTTATGACGATTACTTGCCTTATCACCTATCCTATATACACTTTTGTTTTAGTCCCGCTACACATAGAATACCTTGAAATAATCGTATTTATATTTATTATCGCTTCAATCGTTCAAATGATTGAAATGGCGCTTAAAAGATTTTCGCCCACACTCTATAACGCAATGGGCATTTATCTTCCGCTTATTACAACCAACTGCGCGGTTTTAGGTGTTGCCGAACTTGTTATCGACCACGCGCAAATGGCTTCTATTTTAGGTATAGCCGAAAGCGCAATGAATATGGGATACGCCGTTTTATACGGTTTGTTTGCGGGCGTTGGTTTCACGCTTGCCATCGTTATTATGAGCGGTTTGCGTGAAAAGGTTAACAAACTGCCCGTTAGCAAACATCTTAAAGGCTTCCCCATCGCTATGATAACCGCTTGCTTTATTGCAATGGCGTTTTACGTATTTACGCTTATATAGGAGTTATTATGTTGAATTTATTAGTTAATTGGACCACAGTTGCAATAGTAGTTACAATTGTTGCGGTTATTGCGATTGTTTTCGCAATATTGATCGTATTAGTTAGCAAACTTTGTTTCGTTAAAGAAGACGAAAAAATAGAAAAAACCCTATCCCATCTTGCAGGTGCTAACTGCGGTGGTTGTGGGTTTAACGGGTGCGCCGACTTTGCAAAGGCGCTAGTTGAAAAACGTGCGGACCTTTCTATGTGCGGACCAAGTTCTGCAGAAGGCAAAAAAGAAATTTCTAAAATTTTGGATATCCCTTTTGAAGAAGAAGTTCCAAGTTTTGCAGTTGTTAAATGTTCTGGTGGGGACGATTGCAAAAACAAATTTATTTACGTAGGAAACGACGGGTGCGTGGCACAACACTTCGTTATGGGTGGAACAAAAAACTGTACTAACGGTTGTTTAGGTGGCGGAACTTGTGAAACCGCTTGCCCCTACCACGCAATATCCGTTAAAAACGGTGTTGCCGTTGCCGATAAAGCCACCTGCGCTTCTTGTGGATTATGCAAAAGAAATTGTCCCAAACAATTAATTGAGTTAATACCTAAAACGGCTAAGGTATACGTCGCCTGCTCTTCTCACTGTAAAGGTAAAGACGTTATGGATAGTTGTAAAAAGGGTTGTATAGGTTGTACTCTTTGCGCAAAAAATTGTCCCGAAAACGCCATTACAATGGTTGATAATTTGCCAGTTATAGACTATTCTAAATGTTCAGGTTGTTTGACTTGCGTGGCAAAATGCCCGAGAAAAACTATTAAAGAATTATAGTATTTAGACGTAAAAATACCGCCGAAAGTTTTGCTTTCGGCGGTTTAGTTTTTAAATTTTAATTTAGTTCTTGAATTTTGATTTGGTTTATGATTTCACCATCTAAACTCTTTAAAATAATTTCCCCGTCCTCAATGGTTAAATAAGAGCGCGGACTTTGGTTTTTAGGAAGGGCAACCGAACCCACACATATATAAACCGCTCCGTCTTTATCTTCTATTTCACCAACGTGAAAATGCCCGTATATCACTAAATCGAATTTTGTCTTCGTGGGCTTATCCTTGTTATATTCGTGACCGTGCGTTAAATACGCCGTTTTATCACCAAAATTTAAGCACACCCCATTTATAAAATCAAAGTCCGAAATCATTTCGTCCACTTGACTATCACAGTTGCCTTTAATCACTATTAATCGGTCTTTTACGGCGTTTAATAGGGCTGAAACTTCCATCGGCGAGTATTCTTTAGGTAGAGCATTTCTCGGCCCGTGGCTATATATGTCGCCAAGTAAAATTAGCTTATCCGCCCTTTCTTTTTCAAAAGCTAACAAAAGTTGCTTGGTATAATGCGCCGAACCGTGTATATCTGATGCTATTAAATATTTCATATCTTTCCTTCTTTAACGTCTAAAATTACCTGATTTGCAAGGGTCAATCCCGCCACCGCGGGAACAAATATCATTGAAGGTGGTGCTTTTTCTCCATCCGCTTTGGTTTGTTCAGTTGTAGTTTCACCTTTTGATTTTTCGGGCGAATATACTACCTTTAACCTTTTAACGCCTGCTTTTTTTAAGCTACTGCGAACTGCTCTCGCAAGCGGACAATATTCCGTTTGATAAACGTCGCAAACGGTTATTTTAGAAGGGTCTATCTTACCGCCCGTTCCCATACAAGATATAATTGGAAGGCTGTTTTCATAACACTTAGTTATTAAAGCAATTTTCGTTTTTACCGTATCGATAGCGTCTATAACGTAGTCGTAGCTAGATAAGTCTAAATTATTTACGTCAGAGTCGGTTAAAAATTTGTCCACAGTAAAAACTTGGGCGTTTGGATTTATTTCTAGAATACGTTTTTTCATAATACAAACCTTTTTTTCGCCCACCGTTTTCGTGTTTGCTATAATTTGTCTATTTATGTTGCTTGCCGAAACGCAATCCCCGTCGAACAAAGTGAGTTTACCCACTCCGCAACGAACAAGCGCTTCAACCGCGTATCCGCCAACACCACCTATTCCAAACACGGCAACGTGCAAATTCTCTATTTGAGATTGCACCGTGTCGCCAAGTAGCATTCGGTTTCTAATAAACGCATCCATTATAATAACCTTATTCCTTGTTCCGCAAGCGAGTTTACGCTTTGCTCATCCCACACCGAAGACTGAACTTCACCTATGTGCGACTTCTTCAAAAAGAACATACATAGCCTAGACTGACCTATACCGCCACCTATCGTTAACGGTAATCTGTTATTTATAACGTCTTGACAATATGGATTGTTAATTTTGTTATATTCTTTTTTATGGTTTAATTGTTTTATTAAACTTTTAGCGTCTACCCTAATGCCCATAGAAGATATTTCAAGGGCAAGCGATAGTTTGTCGTACCAAAGCAATATATCGCCGTTTAACTTCCAGTCGTCGTAGTCGGCGGACCTTCCGTCGTGCGATTGACCGTCGCTTAACGGCCAGCCTATTTGGTAAATGAACACCGCACCGTATTTTTTGGTTATTGCATTTTCGCGTTGTTTGCGATTTTTATCGGGGTATAACCTTTCGAGTTCTTTGGTCGACACGAACGTTATATCCTTTGGCAAATCGGTTTTAAGATAGGGATATTTTTTTGCAACGGCAAGCGATAGTTTATATAAACTTTTATATATTTGCCTTACCGTCTTTTTTAGATATGAATATTTTCTATCGTTTTCAGAAATTATCTTCTCCCAGTCCCACTGATCTACGTAAACCGAGTGCAACGCGTCTAACGTTTCGTCTCTACGAATAGCGTTCATGTCGGTATATAACCCCGAGCCCATTGCAAACCCGTATTTAGCAAGCGCCATCCTTTTCCATTTGGCTAGCGACTGAACTATTTCTACTTCTTTGCCAAGAGTTAACACGTCAAACCGAACGGCACGCTCATACCCGTTTAGATTGTCGTTTAGCCCTGATTCTGGATAAACGAACAAGGGCGCTGATACACGCGTTAGGTTTAGACTTTTTGCGAGTTCTCTCTCAAAAGTATCTTTAATAAATTTTATAGCCACTTCCGTTTCAAGAAGGGATAACGAAGTTGCTTGCTCCATCTTGTTTCTCCTTTGTTTGTTGTGTTTACTTATAGGTATTTGATTACCATTTCAGACAATTGAGCTTTTGCCGTTAAGCCAACCTTTTTTTCTTTCAACTGCCCGTCTTTATACAAATAAAGAGTGGGGATTGAGGATATGCCAAGTTTAATTGCAATCGCTTCGTTTTGGTCTACGTCTACTTTTACAACCTTTACCTTGTCGCCCACTTCTTCTTTGAATTCGTGCAAAATCGGTGCTTGCATTTTGCAAGGATGACACCAAGTTGCCCAAAAATCCACTAAAACGGGTTCGGCGCAATTAAGTTCCTTATCAAATTCTTCTTGTCCTACTACGTCTATTATTTTACTCATTTTCTTTTTCTCCTTTTATAATCTCAGTTATTTTTGCCATAAAACTTTTTTGCTTTTTGAAAAATTTTTCCGTTACCGCTAACACAGTATACCACAAAAATACACTACTTACGCTTAAAATCGCCATCCAAATATCGGAATTTATTAGTAAATAGTTTATCAACACCGATAGCCCTATAAGCAACAACGGCACTAAAAACACCATAAACACGCCAAGCAAACTAGCGCTAGAACTTCTAGTTATTCTAACCGTTTGCCCTTCGGTTGCTCCTATCGTATTGTCTGCAGTCACGTCTATATACGTTGCTGATGCGGGAAACAAACACATTCCACACTTGTCGCACTGTTCGGTTTTGTTTAGCCTAACCGTTGCTTTATTTCCGTTAACCGTTATTACTTTACCGTTTTCTATCATACTAATTAAAATAATTTACGACTTCATTTAGTGAAAGCGTAATTTCTTCACCGTCTATCATTCGTTTAATCTTTGCGACGCCACTATCTATCTCGTTACCACCAAGCACCAAAACGTATTCCGCACCTATTTTGTCGGCGTATTTAAACTGGGCTTTGATGCCACGGTTCATGTGGTCGATTTCGGTTACAACGCCCTTTTGTCTTAAAGCCATGGCGATATTAAACGCAACGTTATAAGCATTTTCGTCGCCAAAAGGCGCTATATATAATTTTATACGGTTATTGTTGGGAATTTGAACGTTTAGGTTGTTTAATAACAACATAAGTCTTTCAATACCCATCGCAAACCCGATACCCGGCGTAGAAGCGCCACCTAATTGTTCTACCAACCCGTCGTATCTACCGCCACCGCAAATAGTGCCTTGCGCACCAACGTTATCCGAAACGAATTCAAATACCGTTTTCGTGTAATAGTCTAAGCCACGAACGATAAACGGATTAATTTTATAAGGAACTTTCGCAACGTCTAATAATCTTTTTAACGTTTCAAAATGTTCTTTACAATCGTCGCAAATATAGTCTAAAATTTGTGGAGCGTTTGCCGTTATTTTTTTGCATTGTTCGTTCTTGCAGTCCAAAATACGTAGCGGATTTTTTTCAAAACGAGTTTCGCAAAGCGGACAAAGATTTTTTATGTTCTCTCTTAAATATTCTTTAAGAGCCTTTTCGTATGCGCCACGACAATTTTTACAGCCTATACTATTGATATAAAGGGTTAAGCCCGTTACCGAAAGTGCCGAAAAAAACGTGTGCGCAAGAACTATTGCTTCCGCGTCGATATCCGCCGTTTTAGAGCCTATAAACTCTATACCGAACTGGTGAAACTCTCTAAGCCTACCCGCTTGCGGACGCTCGTAACGGAAACATTGAGTTATATAAAACAATTTTTGTGGCAAAGCGCTGTTAAACAGCCCGTTTTCATTGAACGCACGTGCAACACCCGCCGTCCCTTCAGGCTTTAACGTTATACTTCTTCCGCCTTTATCTAAGAAGGTATACATCTCTTTATTTACGATATCCGTGCCTTCGCCAACGCCCCTTGAAAACACTTCGGTATGTTCAAAAGTAGGGGTGCGAATTTCGTTTGCGCCAAACAAACCTGCCGTTTTTCGCGCTATATCTTCAACGTATTGCCATTTATAACTTTCTTCGGGCAGAAGGTCTTTAGTGCCCTTTGGTGCGTTTATCATAATTCTTCCTTTTATAAAATGTATTTTTTAAGATCTTTAGTCTTTCTTTCTACGTCTAACTTATCTATTACGTACTGCTTATCAATAACAACTTCTCTCTCTACTCCGTCGCCGGCGGTAAAAGAAACTTCTTCAAGCAAGTTTTCCATTACCGTGTGCAGTCTTCTTGCCCCGATATCTTCGCTCGTTGCGTTCATATCTTCGGCAATCTTAGCAATCTCTTCTATAGCGCAGTCGGTAAACTTTAACCTTACGCCGTCCACGCTTAAAAGTTTATCGTATTGCAAAGTAATTGCGTTCTCGGGCGTGGTTAGTATCTCTACGAAATCTTTTTTAGTTAAACTTCTTAGTTCTACTAAGATAGGAAATCTGCCTTGAAGTTCTGGAATTAAGTCGCTTACCTTACTAACGTGGAAAGCGCCTGCCGCGATAAATAAAATATAGTCGGTTTTTATCGAGCCGTATTTCGTCATCACCGTGCAACCTTCAACAATAGGTAAAATGTCACGTTGAACGCCTTCTCTCGAAACGTCTTGTCCGCCACCTTTTGATGCTTTTGCACCGATTTTATCTATTTCATCAATAAATATTATACCTTCTTGCTCTGCTCTTCTTACCGCTTCTTCATTAACGGAGTCTTTATCTATTAGTTTATCGGCTTCTTCGTCAAGCATCATTTTGCGCGCTTCTTTTACCGTTAATTTACGTTTTTTACGCTTCTTGGGTAGGAAATCACCAAATATGTTACCTATACTTATTTCGCCTGCGCCTGGCATTATCTCCATGGGTTTTGGCGCGTCGATAACTTCTATCTCTATCATTTCGTTATCGTAATAACCCTTTTTATATCCTTCTAAAACGTTCTTTTCAAAAATTTCAACGGGGGTTTCTCCTCTATCTAGTTTTCTTGCTTCACACACGAATTTTACTAGTTTTTCATCTACTATAGAAGAAGCCTTTTCCATAACTTTCTTAAAACGTTCTTCTTTTACTATCCTTACAGAACATTCAACCAAATCACGTATCATAGACTCAACGTCTCTACCAACGTAACCAACTTCGGTATATTTGGTTGCTTCTACCTTAACGAAAGGCGCGCCGACTAATTTAGCAAGTCTTCTTGCTATCTCCGTTTTACCAACGCCCGTAGGCCCTTTCATTATTATGTTCTTGGGGGTTATCTCTTCTCGCTCTTCTTCGGTTAATAAACTGCGTCTATACCTATTGCGAAGGGCTATTGCAACCGCCTTTTTTGCGTTTTCTTGACCGATTATATATTTGTCGAGTTTTTCTACTATTTGCTTAGGACTTAAATTCATTGTATTCTCCCCTTATTTTAACACTTCCACCGTGATGTGATCGTTGGTGAACACACATATTTGACTTGCTATTTCTAGCGATTTTTTTGCTATAACGTCTGCCGAATAATCTGTTTCTTGCGTAAGCGCGCGAGCAGCGGCAAGCGCGTAGTTTCCACCGCTTCCTATTGCGCACACTCCGTCTTCCGGCTCTATTACTTCGCCAGTTCCCGATACTATCAATAACGTATCTTTATCGGCGGTTATCATCATCGCTTCAAGTTTACGTGCACTATCGCTTCTCCAAAGTTCAGCAAGTTCTACGGCGCTACGCATTAGATTGCCCGAAAACTTGTTTAACATTTCTTCAAAACGTTCGGATAGCGAAAATGCGTCCGCAACCGAGCCTGCAAACCCGAATATAACGCTACCGTTATATATTCTTCTTACCTTTACGGCGTTGTTTTTGAATATTACCGATTGTGACATGGTAACTTGTCCGTCACCGGCAATTGCCGTTACGCCGTTACGTTTTACGGCACATATAGTCGTTCCCCTAAAATTTTCCATTATTATATCTCCTTTGAAAAGATTGTCATATTAATTAGCGCTGTCTCTGCTATTACGCGTTTCCTTTCCTTTTTATCTTTAATTATCCTATTCGGCGCGGGAAGTATCCCGAAATTAGCGTTCATAGGTTGAAAATCTTGATTTTTCGTCGTTACGTATCTACTAAGCGAGCCCATTACCGTTTCGGGCGGAAATTTAACGGGCGGTAAATTTTTTACTCTGCGATATAAGTGCACTCCAACCGCTAAACCACTGCAAGCACTTTCAACGTAACCTTCTACACCCGTTATTTGCCCCGCAAAATATACGTTCCCGTTGCTTTTCAACGAGTAATCTTCGTTTAAGTTTTCAGGCGAGTTGATAAACGAGTTGCGGTGCATTACCCCGTAACGCAAATATTCAGCGTTTTTTAGAGCTGGTATTATAGAGAACACCCGTTTTTGTTCGCCCCAAGTTAAGTTGGTTTGAAAACCAACTAAGTTATACATACTTCCCGATAAGTCTTCCTTACGCAGTTGCAAACACGCGTACGGCCATCTACCCGTTTTAGGATCGTCTAACCCGACGGGCTTTAACGGACCGAAACGCAAAGTATCTTCCCCGCGTGAAGCCATTATTTCAACGGGCATACACCCTTCGAATACCGCCGTGTTTTCAAACTCGTGTAGCGTAGCTTTTTTTGCCGAAACCAACTCTTTAACGAGCAGTTGATATTCTTCTTTATTCATAGGGCAGTTGATATGGTCGCCGTTGCCTTTCCCGTATCTATCGCCGAAAAAAGCGTGGTCCATATCTATGCTTTCTTTGGTGACTATCGGTGCAGAAGCATCGAAAAAGGACATCTGCCCACCGACTAACCCCTTTATTTCGTCGCTTAATTTTTCGCTAGTAAGCGGACCCGTTGCGATAACAGTTATCTCGTTTTCGTTGATTTTAGTTACTTCGCCCGTTTGAATTTCTATTAACGGATTTTCTTTTACCATATCCGTTAAATATTTTGAAAACAACGTTCTATTAACCGCAAGCGCACCGCCCGCGCCCACTCTCGTTTTGTCCGCAACCGAAACAAACTGCGAACCTAATATGCGCATTTCTTCTTTTAGTAGTCCACAGGCGTTACCGTAAACGTCGTCCGATTTAAGCGAGTTAGAACACACTAGTTCGGCAAAATTATCGTCCGTGTGTGCGGGAGTTTTTTTATGCGGTTTCATTTCGCATAGCGTAACGGGAATTTGGTGGTTTGCTAAATACAAAGCACACTCAACACCCGCCAGCCCTGCGCCTATTATTTTAATTTTTTCCATCGTTAGTAATACATTTCTTGTTAGAACAAGTTTTCTTGCCGTTAATCATTACAATATAGCCGTTACATTTGTCACACTTCTCGCCCGTCGGCTCATCCCAACTCATAAACTTGCACTTGGGATAGTTTGAACAACCATAAAACACTTTGCCCCCGCGGGACAACATTTTCTTTGTGGGGCTTCCACAATCGGGACAAACGCCTAACGTTTGAGCAAGAGAAACGTTGTTTTTGCATTTTGGATAGTTCGAACATGCTAAAAATTTGCCGAATTTTCCTTCCCTCTCAACCATTATTCCACCGCATTTAGAACATATTCTATCAGTGGGAATTGCCACTTTTTCGTTAACGGGTTTTATGTTTTGACAAGCAGGATAATTCGAACAAGCGTAATAATTGCCGAATTTACCGCTATTGATTATCATTTTAGAACCACATTTCTCGCAAAGTTTATCGGTTAGTTTAGAGTTTGCTAGTTGTTTTTCAAACGGCTCGTAAAACTCTTTCAACAATTCGTGCCAGTCCTTTCCGTTTAGACCTATATCATCTAACTCGTTTTCCATTTTTGCCGTAAAACTTATTTGCATTACGTTAGGAAAATATTTTACCAAAAAGTCTATAAGCGTATAACTTATAGGCGTTGGGACTAAATATTTTTTGTCTTTTTTAACGTATTCCCTATTCTTGTCGCAAAGCTTCGCCATAATCGTTGCGTAAGTCGAAGGTCTGCCTATGCCCTTGTCTTCCATCGTTTTGATTAGCGTTGCTTCGGTGTATCTTACAGGCGGTTTGGTGAACTTTTTCTCTTTTGTCAGTTCGTGAAAGTGTAATCTTTCGCCCACGGTAAGCGGTGGTAAAAGTGCGTTTCCACTTTCTTCATCTTCTTCTTTTCTAGTATCGTCGTAAACGGCGGTGTAGCCTTTAAACAAAAGAGTTTTGCCACTCGTTTTTAAGGTGTATTCGCCCGAGTTTACTTCTACTTGAACGCTATCGTATTGCGCTTCACTCATTTGAGAAGCAATAAAGCGTTCGTATATTAATTTATAGAGTTTATACTGGTTTGCGTCTAGTATACCCTTAACGCTCTCTGGAGTTTTGTTTATATCAATAGGTCTTATCGCTTCGTGCGCGTCTTGAGCGTTGTTTTTAGATTTATAAACGTTTGGTTTAGCAGGTAAATATTTTTCGCCATAGTTGTTTCTAATAAAATTCAACGCGTCTATTTGCGCTTCTTTTGAAACTCTAACCGAGTCCGTTCTCATATAAGTTATAAGCGCAACGTGGCCGTTTGGCGTTTCAACACCTTCGTATAAACGTTGTGCGATTTGCATAACTTGAGGAGCGGTGACGTTTAACTTAATTGACCCGTCTTGTTGCAACGTACTCGTTATAAAAGGCGCGGGTGCGTGTGATTTTACTACGCTTGATTTTGCGCTACCTACCGTAAAACCGTTATTTTTTAAAGCCGTTTCTACTGCGATTGCTTCTTCTTGATTGCTAGGCTTATACTTTTTGCCGTTCTTTTCTACTAATAAAACCTTAAATGCGTTTTGTCCGTCCGGTGAAACGGTTGCCTTTAAGTTCCAGTATTCTTGTGGTACGAAAGCGGTTATTTCCCTTTCTCTATCAACCACCATTTTAAGCGCTACCGACTGAACTCGACCAGCCGACAAACTTTCGTTTAACCTTGCACTTGCAACAGGGCTTATACTATAACCCACTATTCTATCAAGAACACGACGGGCTTGTTGCGCGTTTATCAAATTAACGTCTAGCCCACGCGGATTAGCAAGAGCGTTTTTTACCGCCTTTTCCGAAATTTCATTGAACTCTATACGATTGATTTTGTCTTCACTAAGTCCTAAAACTTCGGCAAGGTGCCACGATATTGCTTCCCCTTCTCTATCAGGGTCGGTTGCGAGATAGACCTTGTCTGCTTTATTAGCAAGGTCCGTTAAACGCTTTATGTCGTTTTTCTTTTCAGGGGATACGACGTAGTACGGTTCGAAATTTTTGGCTATATTAACGCCCATATAGTTTACGGGTAAATCTCTAATATGCCCTTTCGAAGCATCTACCTTGTAGTCGCCTTTCAAAAATTTTTCAATTGTTTTAGCTTTGTGTGGAGATTCCACGATTATTAATTGCATTTATTCCTCCAAGTTGACGGTTACTCCATATACGTTAACGCCCGTTTTTACTATTAATCCTTTAATTTCCATTATGGATAAAACGGGGGTTATATCTACTACTTTTTTGCAAAGTTTTTGCGCTATTTTTTCTACGTGAGTTTCACTCTCCGCTAAAACGGCTAAAATCGCACGTTCTTCTTCGCTTAACGAAAGGACGGGTGAACTTTCTTCTATCCCGTAAAACTCTAAAATATCTTTATGACTTTCGGTTAATATTGCACCACGTTTTATCAAGTCGTTACAACCTACGCCTGAAAGAACGCCCGGATTAAATGGAACGGCGAACAAGTCCTTGCCGTATTCCATACAATATTCCGCAGTATAAATCGCTCCGCTTTTCTTGCCCGCGATAACTACTAACGTTCCACGGGACAGCCCCGCTATTATTCTATTTCTTATTGGAAAGAAATACGGCTTTGATATAACTTCGGGCGTATGTTCGGTTAAAACCAAACCCGATTTCTTTATTATTTCATCAACTAAATTTTTATGAACTGCGGGATAAACGTTATCAAAACCACCCGCAATTACGCTAACGGGCGCTTTATTAGTTTCTAGTACTCCGTCTATAACCGCCTTATCAATACCTTCAGCTATACCCGTTACTATTGTAAAACCATTTTTAGATAAGTTCTTTGCTATTTGGCCTGCAAGTCCTATTGAAAACGGTAAACTTTTTCGACTACCAACTATAGAAAATAGTTTGCCTTTAAGAAGACTTAAATTACCCTTGGCGTATAATACCAACGGTGGTATTTCTAACCCCGCTAGATCTTTGGGGTATTCTTCACTCTCTAAGGTAACGGCGGTTATTCCCCTGCTTTTAAGCCCGTCCATAACGAACTTAAAATAAACGGGCGTTGCCGAACACGTTAAAATAGAATACCTTTCCGCGCCAAGTTCTAAAATTAGTTTGTCCCTATTCTCTTTTAACGCTTCGCTTATACTTTTTGCGCCTTTTATAATTTTTAATACTTGAAGTTTATGTTTGTACTCTAAACGATTAAAACTATCTAACCAAATCAAACACAACTCTGCGTTGTTATATACTTTCAACATTTTAACCGTGCCTATAACTTATCGCCTCTAAAACGTGTTTTATTTCTATATTATCGTAAAGCTCCATATCGGCAATAGTTCGCGCAACTTTTATCACTCTACTTCTCGCTCTAGGTGAAAGTTTAAGCGTTTCGTACGCTTTTTTTAAAACCTCTTCGCATTCTTTTTTTAGCTTGCAATATTTTTTAATATGCTTTTCGCCCATATCGGCGTTTACTAAAATCCCGTCTTTTTCAAAACGTTTCTTTTGGATTTCACGCGTCCTATTAACTCTAGCGCGTACTTCCTTTGAAGTTTCACCCACGCCTTCGTCCGTAAGTTCGCTATACTTAACGCTATCTACCGCAACTTGAAGATCTATTCTATCTAATAACGGACCAGAAAGTTTAGCTTTGTATTTTGCAATTTGTTGGGGCGTGCACGTACACTCTTTATCCGCCGAGCCGTAATTCCCGCACGGGCAAGGGTTCATACTACCGCATAGCATAAAGTTTGCGGGATATTTTACCGACCCCGTTGCTCTTGCAACTGAAATCTCCCCGTCTTCAAGCGGTTGACGCAACGCTTCTAAGGTTGAACGATTATACTCGGGCATTTCGTCTAAAAACAGCACGCCGTTGTGCGCCAAACTTATTTCACCCGGTTTTATTTTATTGCCACCACCCGTCATAGAAACGGTAGTGGACGTATGGTGCGGACTTCTAAACGGACGAGTGTATACTATACCGTCTTTCTCGTCTAACAAGCCTGCAACCGAGTGAATTTTAGTGGTTTCTAACGCTTCTTCAAAAGTCATATCTGGCATTATCGTGGGAATACATTTGGCAAGCATGGTCTTTCCCGTACCCGGCGCACCGACAAACAACACGTTGTGCCCGCCTGAGACAGCAACTTCTAGCGCGCGTTTGGCAACTTGTTGACCCTTGACTAAAGATAAATCGCTATCGTATTTTACGTCGTCTCTTGCTAAATCAAAGTCCTTTTTTATTGCCTTATCAAGCAGTTTTAGACCTGATAAATGGTCTACCACTTCTTTTAACGATTTTGCGGGATAAACTTCTATCCCGTTTATATAAGATGCTTCTAACCGATTGTCGAACGGAATAATAAATTTTTTATTGCCGTTAGAAATTGCCGAAATGATTAGCGGAAGCGCTCCGTTTATTTTCCTTAAGCCACCGTCTAACGATAGTTCGCCAAAAAAAACGTATTCGTCTGTTTCACAATTTAGTTGAGCGCTAGCTTTTAATATACCGACGGCAAGCGGAAGGTCTAACCCAGAGCCTTCCTTCTTAACGTCAGCCGGCGCGAGATTTACCGTAATTTTGCGAGTGGGAACTGAAAAGCCACTGTTCTTAATTGCCGAACGAACGCGTTCTTTACTTTCTTTTACCGCTGTGTCGCCAAGTCCAACGATATCTAGGGCGGGAAGCCCGTTCGAAACGTCTACTTCAACGTTTACCGGTACACCGTTGATTCCTATTAAAACATAACCAAGCACTTTTGCTATCATTTATTTTTCCCCAAAAAAATCGTTTTTCTAAACATTATATATAGTATGATATTCTATTATATAATATTTGAACCGTTTTGTAAACGGATTAACAAAAAAAAAGAACTTATCTTTCGACAAGTTCCATTTTCTTTTTCCGTTAAATTACTATTTAATTTCTTTAACCTTTGCAGCTTTACCCGTTCTTTCTCTCAAATAATAAAGTTTAGCACGGCGAACCTTACCTCTTCTTACTACTTGAATATCTGCAACCTTGGGTGAGTGGATCGGGAAAGTTTTTTCAACACCAACGCCGAAAGACATTCTTCTTACCTTAAAGGTTTCGCTTATACCGCCGTTCTTTCTAGCGATAACTATGCCTTCGAACGCTTGTAATCTTTCTCTGTCCCCTTCTATAACCTTTACCATTACTCTTACCGTATCACCTACGTTAAATGCGGGAACTTCTTTTTTCAAACTTTCTTGATTGATTGCGTCTATAATCTTACTCATGTGCTTTTACCTCCTATTTACTAAGTGTTCATTGCCAAAAAATGCAAGCGGAACACCCGAAGCCATATTATAATACCATTTTTTTTTAAGTTTGGCAAGCGTTTTTACATACAAAACGCATCAATTATATGATTTATTTTGCCATTCTCTATTTCTACCACGTCGAATCGCGCCGGCGTGTTTAACAACTTATTCCTTTGTAAATACTCCGTTGCTACTAAATAATACTTTTCCCTTTTTCTCTTGTCTACCGCTTCACTCGGCGCGCCGTAATCGTCGTTAATTCGCGTTTTTACTTCTACGAAAACGGTGTATTCTTTATCTTTTGCAATAACGTCTATCTCGCCTAAATGCGTTTTGTAGTTGCTTTCGAGTATCTTATATCCCTTATCTCGCAAGAATTCTACTGCTCGCCGTTCGCCTTGTCTACCCAAAAATTTTTTATAAAAGTTTTTCTGTGCAATTTGCAAGGTCCATTCTCCTTAATACTTTCTATGTGCGCCTTCGTGCCGTAACCCTTATGCTTTTCTAACCCGTATCCAGTATAGATTTTTGACTGCTCCACCATCATGTTGTCCCTAAAAACTTTGGCTAAAATTGAAGCGCAACTTATAGAATAACTTTTTTGGTCGCCTTTAATAACGTATTCGGCGGGTATTTCAAGTCCCGTATCCACCCCGTCGACAAGCGTTACGTCGGGTGTGACCGAAAGACCTTTAACCGCCATTACCATACATTTTTTTACGGCGTTTAGTATATTTATCCTATCAATTTCTTCTTGATCTACTTGTGCAATAAAATAACTCACCGCACTGCTCTTTATCTTCTCGGCAAGTTGCTCCCTTTTCTTCTCGGATAGTTTTTTACTATCGGTAACGCCGTCTATCACTTCACCTTTTGGCATAATAACGGCGCAACACACTACGGGGCCTGCTAGTGGACCTCTACCCACTTCGTCTACCCCGGCAACAACCATTCCTTTTTCATAATATTTTCTTTCGTATTCTAAATTATCCATATCAGTCGAGTACTATTTTCCCAAGCCTTCCCTTTCTAAAATCGTCTATCACGGCAACGGCACAGCGGTCATAATCGTATTCCCCGCCTTTCATTAAAAAACCACGACGAACACATATCGCGTTAAACAGTTCTAACGGGCCCACAGAACAGTCTTCTATCCCGTATTTTGCGGTTATAAGTTGTGGATAAGTTTCTTTAATCTCTTTCAAAAACTCGAACGCCAAATCGACGAAATCTATATTAGCGTCGTTCATACTGCCGATATACGCAAGGTGTTTTGCAAGCGTTTGGTTCTCAAAAGCGGGTGGCATTGTCCCTGGCGTATCTAACAATTCTAGTTCACGAAGACGAACCCATTGTTTGCCCTTGGTTACCCCTGCTTTATCGCCCGTTACCGCCTTCTTGCCACCGCAAAGCGCGTTAATTATGGTCGATTTACCAGTGTTGGGAATACCTGCAACCATTATTCTTATCGGCTTAAATACTCCCTTTAGTTTATTACGTTCCAACTTGTCTTTAAGCAAAGAGAATAATTTCTCGTAAAGGGTATCTACCGCGCGTTTGTCCATAGCGGTGATTGCTAAAACCGCCTTGCCTTCCGCACGGAATTCTTCGATAACTTTTTTTAGTTTTATTTGGTCGGCTAAATCGCTTTTGTTTAGCACGTATAAAACCTTTTTGTTTTCAAAAAGTTTATTAAGTTTATTGTTTAGCGAAGCCTTTGGCGCACGAGCGTCTAAAACGATTAACACCCCGTCAACCGCTTTTAAATTTTCTTCCATCATACGCATGGCTTTGGTCATGTGACCGGGAAACCATTGTAAATGTTGCATTATTTTTTCTCCAATAAATCGGGGCGAGATTGCTTGGTTTTTTCAAGCGAATTCTCTTTTCGCCATTTTGCAATTTCGGCGTGATTACCGCTTAGTAAAACGCTTGGAACTTTTAGTCCCATAAACTCTTGCGGACGGGTATATTGCGCGTATTCAAGCAAGCCTTCCGAAAAACTTTCACTTTCCAAAGACTCGGTCGAAATAACCCCGTCAACGTAACGGCAAACGGCGTCAACCACCGCCATAGCGGGTATTTCTCCACCCGTTAAAACATAGTCGCCGATAGACAATTCTTGGTCGATAAAAAGGTCTATAACCCGTTGGTCAACCCCTTCGTAGTGCCCGCAAAGAAGCAATAAACGCTTTTCCTTTGCGTATTCTAAAACGGTGGTTTGGTTAAACACTTTGCCACGTGGCGACATAAATATTCTTACCGCTTCGTGATCGGGATCAACCGATAAAATTGCGTCCTTAATAGGCTGAGCGGTCATAACCATTCCCGCGCCACCACCAAAAGGAGTATCGTCACACTTTTTATGTTTGTCTTGCGAATAGTCCCTAATGTCGTGCACGTAAATTTCTATTTTTTTGTCTTCTACCGCCCTACCTATTATGCTTGTTTGTAAAGGCGTAAACATTTCGGGAAATAGCGTTAGTACGTCAATCCTCATAACAACTCACTTCCTTTAAGCGCTTATCTTTAACGGTTATAGTCTTATTTTCAATATCTACCGAAACCAACAAATCTTTCAAAAATGGAAAACGCAAAATCTTACCGCTAAAACATTTAACGGTAAACACGTCTCTCACGGCGGGGGTAACTTCTATGACTTCGCCTATCTGTTCATCGTCGTCGGTCACCACTCTACAACCTATGATATCCACTATAAAGTAATTGTCCTTTTTAAGTTCTACGGCGTTTTGTCTATCCACTAGCAAAAATTTGCCACGATATAACTCGGCTTGGTTACGGTCTACTATTCCGCTTACGGCAAGAATAACGCTGTCCACACCTATCTTTGCGGATAAAATTTTCCTTTCTTCACCGTCGATAAACACCGTTTTAAGTTTTTTAAAACGTGAATAGTCGTCGGTTAACGGTTGGACTTTAACTTCGCCTTTTATTCCTTGCGGTTTAACGATAACGCCTACTTTTAGAAATTGTTCCATATTCGGTTTGATAAGAAAAGGGGGAAAATTATTCCTTTTCCCCGCGTTCTTTAATCTCTACGTTATATTTTTTGTTTTCTTTTTGACCGCCTGCGCGAACGAGCGTGCGAAGAGCCTTTGCAATCTTGCCTTGACGGCCGATTACCTTACCCATATCGCTGTCCGCTAAAGTTATAGTAACGGAAACTTCTTTCCCGTTATCCACAACGTCGTATTCGATTTCGTTCGGTTTTCCGGCAAATTGTTCAACGACGTATTTAATGAGTTCTATCATTTTTAACTCCTTAAATTAGTCTTCTTTTTTGCTACCTTTGGTTCTTGAAGGCGACAATTTAGTGGGCTTTGGTAAAATTTCTTTTGCCACTAAAATGTTTCTTACCGTTTCGGTGGGTTGAACGCCTTTTGCAAGCCAATCTTTTGCCTTTGCTTCGTCGATAACGATTTCAGCCGGTTGAGTAATAGGATTATAATATCCAACTTTGTCGATATATGCTCCGTCTCTTGCGTTTCTGCTGTCCGTAATTACGATACGGTAGAAAGGTGATTTTTTGTCGCCCATTCTGGTTAATCTCATTTTTACTGCCATTTTTTTGTTCTCCTAAAAAATTTTTTTATTAAAATCTAAACATTTTATTGTTTTTCATTTGTTTCATCATTTGTTTGGTTTGTTCAAACTGTTTAAGCACCTTATTTACGTCTTGTACTTGAAGCCCACAACCCTTTGCAATCCGTATTTTGCGCGACGAGTTGATTATCGACGGATTTTCTCTCTCCTTCTTGGTCATCGACTGTATTACCGCTTTTATCGACACCATCTTCTTCTCGTCTATATCGCCGTCGTTTATCTTAAACTTCCCAAACGAGCCCGGCATCATAGCCAACACGTCTTTTATTCCACCCATCTTGCTCATGGTCTCAAACTGTTCTAAAAAGTCTTCTAACGTAAACGAATTCTCTTTGAACTTTTTTTCCATTTTGCGTGCTTGTTCTTCGGTCACCGCTTCTTGCGCCTTTTCTATAAGCGTTAAAACGTCGCCCATACCGAGAATTCGGTTTGCCATTCTATCGGGATAGAAAGGCTCTAAATCCCCAAGCTTTTCGCCAACGGAACAGAATTTTATCGGTTTGCCCGTAACCGCTTTCATCGAAAGGGTTGCACCGCCCCTTGTATCACCGTCTAATTTGGTTAATACTAAGCCCGTTACTTCAAGCCTTGAATTAAAGGTAGAAGCCACTTCTACGGCAACTTGACCCGTCATCGCATCGACTACCAAAAGTATTTCGGTAGGGTTTACTTCACGCTTAATGTCTTCTAACTCTTTCATCAACTGCTCGTCGATTTGCAATCTTCCGGCAGTGTCTATAATCACGACGTCGTGCCCGTACGATTTCGCGTGGGCAACGCCTTCTTTAGCTATTTTAACGGGATTGCCTTGCCCCTTTTCAAAAACCGTGCAACCAGCTTTCTCTCCCACAACTTTAAGTTGATTGATTGCTGCGGGTCTATATACGTCACAAGCGACTAAAAGAGGGTTTTTACCCTGTTTTTTTAGCATTAGCCCAAGTTTACCGACCAACGTTGTCTTACCTGCGCCTTGCAAACCGCTCATCAATATCACGCCCGGGGTTTGCCCCGAAAAATTTAACTTGCTAACCGATGAACCCATTAGTTCTATCAATTGCTCGTTAACTATTTTTATAACTTGTTGCGTAGGACTTAAACTTTTGAGTATCTCTTGTCCTACCGCCTTTTCACTTACCCTT
>JAEIGA010001070.1_pt1 | contig 41528 bp, 63 predicted proteins | sample 9270691 | NCBI WGS metagenome assembly JAEIGA01 (sample SAMN17057246, study PRJNA624740) | gut metagenome | biome: biome; isolation source: fecal sample | host: Bos grunniens | place: China: Xizang | collected 2019 | reverse complement strand
GTTCTTTTGATAGTGCCGTTTTGGTGGCGTTCAGGCCAGCAACCTTTTCCGAAATCACATCCAAGTCAATAGTTCCCAAAGCATACAAGTCCATCATTTTGGAAATCTGCGTGTCAATTTTTGCGATTTCTGAAGTGATGGATTTTATTTTTTCTGTCACATCACTGACAGGGCGGTTTTCCCTGACCTGTTCGATGCGTTCCGGGTCAATCGCCAAAGTGTGAATTTCCCCCAGAATGGCGGCTTCCAATTCTTCCATTCTGTAATTCCTGTTTTTGCAGTTCGGGTCTTTTATCATCTTCTTCATTTTCTTGCTTCTGGAATAGCAGATGTAATAGAAAACCCCGTTGTAGCTTTGCCGTGCGTATCTGGCTCCACAGTTCTTGCAATAGAGAATTCCACCAAGTAACGACTGGTGCGGCCTAACTGTGCCGTACTGCTCCCGGCGTTCTTCCAACAGCTTTTGGACTGCATCAAAGGTCTTCTGCGGCAAGATGGCATCATGCAAGCCTTTATACCATCGATCCCGGTTCTTTATCATGCCGATGTTGACCGGATTTTGCAGAACCCTTCTGATGGTCTTTGCATCCCATTCGCCGTGCTTGTGCTTGTATCCCTTTTCTGTCATCATGCGTTCAATGGTTCGGACGGGCGTTCCCTTCAGGAACAGGTCAGCAATTTCCTTGATCTGCATTGCTTCATACTCGTTTGGATAGAGCATACCGTCAATATAGTCATATCCAACAGGTGTCCACCGTCCACCGTGCCATTTTCCTTCCTTTGCACGGCTGTCCTTTCCAATCATGGTTCTTTCCTTAATCTTTTCCCGTTCAAGCTGCGCAAACACGCTCAGAATTCCGATGATGAATTTTCCGTGCGGTGTGCTTGTATCGAAATTTTCAGTCATGGAAGTAAATCCAACACCGTTCTTTTCAAACACATCTTCAATCAGAAATAGCGTATCTTTCTGGCTCCGTGAAAGCCTGTCCAGCTTGTACACAAGCACCATATCAAGCTTTCCGTTTTCGCAATCCTTAATCATGTCCTGAAGCCCTGGCCTGTTCATGTTTGAGCCAGTGTACACGGAATCCGTATAGATTTTGTAAACCATCCAATCCCGTGATTCGCAATACTTCTTCATTCTGTCAATCTGTTCTGGTATTGAATAATTGTCTTCCTGTTCGTGTCCGCTGACACGGGGGTAAAGTCCAACCCTCATTCCATCATCTCCCTTTTGTGTGTGGTCTTGCTGTCTTGCCGGACTTGTGCGGCATCACCCCCTTTTCGTAAAAGATATTATTTCCGCTTTTTCTTTTTAGTAGAACCGCCGTTTGCAAGATGGTCAAGCCAAGCTTCGTATTCGTCTGGGTCTTCCCATGCTGATATTGAACAACGGCATCCATCGTGCATCGGTGGAGCATTCACCCCTATTACCAAATCCGAAACAGGGAAATGCTTGCCGTTCATTGCGGCGCAAACATCACAGCAGTTTTTGCTTGCTACAATTACATAGTGCTTAAACCCGTTTTTCTTCATGCTGTCACGCTGTTTGATGATTTGTGCGCTTATACCATCAATTGATAAATCAGGCTTTTCTTTGGCTGTTTTGGGCTTGCTTTTGGCGAATAGATTAAAAATTCCCATATCGTGAACCTTCCATTACATACCGCAATCAATCATGTTTCCGTGTTTGCCACGCCTTCAACTGTTCCTTCAGGAATGCAATCTGTTCCTGGTATTCGGCCTTGATCGCCCGGATGTCCTGTCGGTGCCGTTCGTCAATTTCTTTGAAACGGTTTATCAGCCTTTCGTTTTCGGCTTCCACTAAGGACAGCTTTGCCGCCTGTTGCTCCAATTTCTCCATTTGCCGAAGTTCGTTTTCAACCTGTTCCGTGCAGGAAAATTCGTCCGTTGTTCCACCAATCAAGGCAATCAGAATATTTTTGATGGTAGAATATTTGCAATCCGCATATTCGCCAGCCTTGATGCGGTTGATTGTGCCAATCGGCACTTTGCTTTTATCTGAAAGGGCTTGATTTGTCCATCCGAGATGCTTCTGTCTTTTGGTACACCATTGCATGAGATCAGAAAACGGAAGAAGCATTAAATTTGGAACACAGCTTTCGCCTAAACGATTACACTTTATACATTTTTCAAACATTTTTATTCACCTGTTATCACTTATGATGCTTCACTATGCAAAAGTGAAAAAACACAAATGTAAGTGATACGCAAACATCACTTCTGCATATTGAAAAAATTTGATCCCGGTGATAGGCTAAATGCAGGTCGGGAACGGCCTATCACCAACGGTGTGGGGATGAATAGTTTGACGGCTGGACATCCTCACACCATCTTCTAAAATTATAATTGCAAGATTATTTTTTGCTTCCAACAGTTTCCGCTTGTATTCGACTTTTCAGAATACTACAATTCACTTGTCAAGAACATAAGTTCCTATGTCCAACCGGAAAGGATGAAGCCGCCATGTCAGCAGTTGATAAATTAGTAAACATTCTACTTAATTTCTCGCCCGAACAGTTAAAACAATTCCTTAATGATCCTGTTACTGTATCCGTTCTGCAACTTGAAGGAGAAACTGAACCTGATCTTCAGGTAGTTTCTTGATCTTGGCAATAAGTTCCAGCTTTTCCTCTGAAAGCTCACCGTCTTGTACGGTGGGCTTTTCTTTTTTGTCTTCTTCAAGCAATTCAGATACCGGAATGTTGAAATACGCTGACAGTTTTTTCAAAACATCCGGGGACGGAACTTCCACCTTGTTTGCTTTCCACTTTGTTACAAGCGATTTGCTCAATCCCGCTTCTAACGCCGCCGCACTCATTGAAATGCCACGCCGTTTGCAAATCTGAGCATATTTGTCATAAAACACAATATAACACCCCTTATTTTGTGCATTGCACCTAAGTTCACGAATTTCACATTTTACCCCTTGACGAATTGAAAATCGTGAACTACAATAGGGGCATAGTTGAAAATCGTGAACGGCAGTGCTTCATATTTGATGGCACTTTTATGATAACACGGCAGTTCACAAATTTCAACAAATATGCTTGGAAGGAGTTGAAGTTTGTATGCTTGCACAATGGATCGGCGAAGTTGTAGGGCGAATGCACCGCCACAGAATCACCAATACACAAATGGCGCAGGAAATGGGCGTGACCCGTGAATATCTGAGCATGATTCTGAACGGACACAGAGAACCTCCGGATATCGAAAAACGGCTAAACGATGCGCTGGACAGTGTTATCGAGAAGAACCGCATAGTCGGTGACAGTCAGGGGGACGAATTATGAACATCATTCATGTGATGGCAGACGGCACAACCCGGAAATCCGTTGAAGGCGTGGTCATCAAAAGTGATCAGTTCTATCAGGTTCTTCAGGGAATCGTGGAGAAGCGGAAGAAGGTGACAGCATGAAGCACGGACGGAAACCCACGGTTGCACAGCGCAACTTCATCAAAAGCAAGGGTCTGATTGCTGAAAACTGGCTTGTTGTGAAAGACACGCCCGAAAAGATGGTTCTTGTTCACCGTCACAGCGATACCACAACCCAGATCATACCGAAGGGCGGCGATACCTGTTGAAAGCAAAAGAATGGTGGGGTTCATCGAATATTCCACAAAGTACAAAGGTTTTTGACGGCACATTCAAAGAAATCCCGGTTATACCCAAATGTGATTTTTGCGGTGAACCGATTCAAGACGGTTTCTGCTATCGAATCAACGGTGAAGCTGTGTGCAAACGCTGTTTGGATCGTCACTTCAAAGAAGAGGTGATCCCGTATGAATAAGCACTTGCCCCATGATCTGAAGCAGATGCAAAGTCTTCCGCTTGAAGCAAAGGTCATGATGACCCAAAGAAGAATCCGGGATTGGTACGAATATTGGGACGGTATGGTTTATGTGTCCTTCAGCGGCGGCAAAGACAGCACGGTTCTGAAGCACATCGTTGATCATACACCCGGCGTTCAGGATGTTCCGGCCTTGTTCGTCAATACCGGGCTTGAATATCCAGAGATTCAGCGGTTCGTGAAGGACATTCAGGCGGGGAAATATGATTGCTTCAATGCAAATGTTGAGATTGTCCGGCCTGAAATGCGGTTTGATGAAGTTTTGAAAAATCATGGTTATCCGATCATAACCAAGCGTGTTTCTGACTATCTTCAGACAGCAAGGCGTTCCCCGGATTCCCAACGAGCGAAGCTTATTCGTGGCGAAGTATTTACAAAGTTTGTGACGGGTGGAAAGTATACATATCTGATTGATGCACCGTTTCCAATATCGCCCCAATGTTGCAACATCATGAAGAAAAAACCCGCTAAGAAATACGCAAAAGAAACGGGCAGAAAGCCAATGACAGGGCAGATGGCGTGTGAAAGCGTAGGCCGTGAAACCCTGTGGCGCAAGAACGGTTGCAACGGTTTCCAAATGAAAGAACCGATTAGTAACCCTATGGCGTTCTGGACGGAACAAGACATCCTTCATTATCTGAAAAAATACAATGTTCCGTATTGTTCGGTTTATGGTGATATTCGGGTTCAGCCCCCGGAAGGAACGGAAGAAGGTCAGATGAACATGATTGATGTTCTGGGCTGTTACGAACCCGAAGATACGCTTGAAACCACAGGTTGCAAACGAACAGGCTGTATCTTCTGTATGTTCGGCTGTCACCTTGAAAAAGCCCCGAACCGCTTCCAGCGGCTGAAGGAAACCCACCCCCGGCAGTATGAATATTGCATCAACGGCGGTGAAATGGTTGACGGCAAATGGCAACCGTCAAAGGAAGGGCTTGGGCTTGGCAAAGTCCTTGATTACATAGGTGTCAAATATGATTGAAATGACCGTTCTGAAAGACCGTGAAGCATGGCTGAAGAACAGAACCCGTGGCATCGGTGGAAGTGACATTTCCGCTGTGGTCGGTCTGAATCCCTACAAAACGAATGTTGATTTGTGGCGGGAAAAGACCGGGCAGATCATTCCGGAAGACATTTCTGAAAAGCCCTATGTGAAATACGGCACAGAAGCTGAATGTCATTTGCGGGAACTGTTCAAGCTGGATTTTCCACAGTATGCCGTGGATTATGTGGAAAACAACAGCTTCACAAATTCAAAATACCCGTGGGCGGTGGCTTCCCTTGACGGCTGGCTGACCGATGAAGACGGGCGGCGGGGTGTCTTGGAATGCAAAACCACAAACATTCTGCAATCCCAGCAGAAAGAAAAGTGGCGCAATCAGATCCCCATGAACTACTATTGCCAATGCCTTTTTTACATGGCAGTTATCGAAGCTGATTTCTGCGTGTTGAAGGCGCAGTTGAAAACCGTGTTTGATGGTGTCCCATACCTTCAGACAAAGCACTATTTCATCAACCGGGATGATGTACAGTCTGACATTGATTATTTGATGCAAAAAGGTTCTGAATTTTGGGAATCCGTGCAGAGTGGCCAATGCCCTGCCCTTGTCCTTCCCGCTATATAACCCATAAAAAAATTGAAAAGGAGTACAACAAATGGAACTGAGAGTTAATGCAGTTTCTATCCCCGAAGCAATCACCTTCAACTATGACGAATTGAAGGCTGAATTGCTTAAGAAGGCTTCCGAATATGAATCTATGGTCTACACCGAAGATCAGATTCAGGTAGCTAAAGCAGATCGGGCGAACCTGAACAACCTGAAGAAAGCCCTGAATGCCGAACGGCTGAAGCGTGAACGGGAGTACATGAAGCCCTTTGATGATTTCAAGGCGAAGATCGCCGAAATCATCCAGATCATCGACAAGCCCACTTCCGTCATCGACAAGCAGATCAAGGCGGCAGAGGAACAGCAGAAGGCTGAAAAGAAGAAGGAAATCAAGGCATATTTTGACGGTTGCCCGTCCATCGAAGGCTTTGAAACGCTTCAGCTTGAACAGATCATGGATGCAAAATGGCTGAATGCTTCCACTTCCATGAAGTCCATTCAGAAAGCCATTGATTCCCGGCTGGCGAAGATCGCAGAAGACCTTGCTGTTGTCCGCTCCCTGACCGCCTTCGCCTTTGAAGCGGAACAGATGTACAAGAACACCCTTGACCTTGCACGGGCTGTCAGCGAAGCCCACAGGATTCAGGACATGGCTGAAAAGAAAGCCGCCTATGAAGCACAGAAAGCCGCCTATGAAGCACAGAAAGCCGCCTATGAAGCACAGAAAGCGGCGGCAACCCCGCCCGATTTTTCCAATCTGAAGCCCGGTGACAGGGTTTCGTTTGAAGGCGCAACCCACACCGCCGCTGACATCCCGCCTGAACTCCCCTCCGAACCCCTTCGGGAATGGGTCAGATTCCAGGCATTTATGACACCTGAAGAAGCAAAAGCCCTTGGGCAGTACATGAGAAACAACGGGATCAAATACAAGCCCGTTTGAAAGGAAAGGTGAATAAAAATGGCTATCGGAAACAGATTGCCCCAGACCCAGCAGATGCAGAAGAAACAGGAGCAAAGCACCACCTATGAAGCCAACGGTCTTCAGGTCACTTTGTCCGCAAGTACCGTCAAGAACTACCTTGTCAGCGGCAATAAAGATCGTGTGACCAATCAGGAAGTTGCAATGTTCATCAACCTGTGCAAGTTCTCCGGCCTGAACCCCTGGCTGAAGGAAGCCTACTGCATCAAGTACGGAGATGAACCCGCAACTATGGTGGTCGGCAAGGATGCCTTCCAGAAACGGGCAGAAAATCACCCGGCTTTTGCTGGCTTTGAAGCCGGAATCATGGTGGAGATTCCCAACGGCGAGATTGCATACCGCACGGGATGTTTCCATCTGCCCGAAGAAAACATCATCGGCGGCTGGGCTGAAGTGTGGCGCAAGGACAGAACCCACAGCACCCGGATTGAAATTCCCTTCTATGAATACGCAGGGCGCAAGAAGGACGGTTCCCTGAATGGTCAGTGGAGCAAGAGGCCCGGAACCATGATCCGCAAGGTTGCGCTGGTTCAGGCGTTGCGTGAAGCATTCCCCAACAGCTTCGGCGGTATGTATTCCGCAGAGGAACAGGGCGCAATTGAACCCGAAATCACTGTTGTCCCTGATGTCATTGATCAGCCCACGGTGGAAGATGCGCCCAAGGGCGAAGTTATCAACGAATCCGGCTTCGCACAGGCGGCGTTGTTCGGTGACGAATAAGAAAGGATGATGAATAATGTCTGTATCCGTTCAGATCACCCTGATCATCTGTGTCACGCTGGTTGCCCTGTGCATCATCGGTAAGAAGAAGTAAGAAAGGAACAAAAGCAATGAAGGCAAAGATCAGAAATCGCAAGATCCAGAAGGAACGCCGTGTTTCCTGCAAGTGCGAAAAGTGCGGCAAGCCCTATTCCTTCGACAATCTGACGGGATGGCGTTTCGGCAACCTGTGCCGTGAGTGCGCCACGAAGTAAAGAAAGGCGGGGCGGGTTGCCCCGCCCCATCAGAAAGGGTGAATCAAATGGTCAAAGTCATTTTTACGGACGGAAGTGAAATGAACTTTCACGGAAAAAGCGTTGTGTCCGTTGGGGATGTGCTTCACATCATCCAGAACGAAGAAATATATCAGCCCGTTATGGTTCCCGTCGCCCATGTCAAGGTCTGCGGCGTGTGGGACAAAGAGAAAGGCGAATTTGCATAAAAGGAAGTGATCTGATGTTGAATCACATTGTCATCATGGGCAGATTGACCCGTGATCCCGAACTGCGCCGCACTGGAAGCGGCATTGCAGTTGCAAGTTTTACGCTTGCCGTTGACCGGGACTTTCCCGGCAAGGAAGGCGGCGAAAAAGAAGTTGACTTCATTGATGTTGTCGCATGGCGTCAGACTGGCGAATTCGTCAGCAAGTATTTCACCAAAGGCCGCATGGCTGTTGTTGATGGTCGCTTGCAGATTCGCAACTATACCGATAAGGACGGAAACAAGCGGAAGGCGGTTGAAGTCGTTGCTGATCATGTCTACTTCGGGGACAGCAAAAAGGAATCTTCCGGCGGTGACACCTACGGCAACAGCTACGGCGGCAACTACGGTCAGCAGTCCGGCGGCTTCGGCGGTTACGCACAGCCCGCTTCTGCCCCTGCATCTGACTTCGCAATGCTGGAAGACGATGATGCAAGTCTGCCCTTCTGATTGGTGGTGCTTTTATGGAGCAATGGCGTGATGTTCCTGGTTATAGCGGAAAATTTCAGGTTTCCAATACGGGAAAAATCAGAAATGGAAAGACAGGGATTGAAAGAAAGCCTTATGTGAACGGAAACGGTTATCTCATTGTCGGATTTTATGACACCGAAAAGGGCATTACTGTTCAGCATCGTGTTCATCGGCTTGTTGCCGAAGCATTCATCCCGAACCCCGATGGCAAAAGAACTGTCAATCACATTGACGGGAACAAGCAGAACAACCGGGTTGAAAATCTGGAATGGGCAACACATCAAGAAAACATCAATCATGCCCACAAAACAGGGCTGATTGTAATATCCGAAAAGCAAAGGAAAGCCGCATCCGAAAACATAAAGAAAAACAGGCTTCACGCAAAGACCGAAAAGAAGTGCTTCTTGACGGATTTGACGGGGCATAAAATGGAATTTCCGTCAATCAGAGCGGCGGCGCATTGGGTTGAAGGCGATCCAGGCGCAATCACACTTTGCTGTCAAGGTAAAAAGAAAACATACAAAGGCTATAAATGGGGGTATTGCTGATGCCGATTCGATCAAAAGACAAGGGCGCACGATTTGAGCGGCAACTTGCAGGGCTGTTCCGTGAATACGGCTATGCAGATGCCCGAAGGACGGCGCAGTATTGCGGCAATACCGGGGACGCTTCGGATGTTGTAGGGCTTCCCGGAATCCATGTGGAAGCAAAACACGCCGAAACGATGCGCCTTTATGAATGGATAGCCCAGGCGGTGCGGGATGCGGCGGCGAACGGAAAAGGCAACCTTCCCGCTGTATTCCACAAGAAAAACAATGCCGATATCCTTGTTACCATGCGGCTTGAAGATTGGTTCAATCTGTACCGTGAATGGGAAGCGGGTTTCGACTTGAAAGAGGGATCAGAATGAGCAGAGCAACACAAGCCGACAGAGTGTTGGACTACATGGAGAAATTCGGAAGCATCACCCAGCTTGAAGCCCTGAAGGATTTGGGTGTCATGCGGCTTGCTTCCAGAATTTCAGACCTGAAGAAGCTGGGCTACCCCATCAAAAGTGATGTGGAAACCGTGAAGAATCGCTTCGATGAAAACTGCTATATCAAACGGTATAGCTTGGCGGGTGGTGAAGTGTGTTGATTGAAGTTGGTCAAAAAGTGCGGTTTGATCCGTTCACGGAAATCACGGGCTTTGCTTCCGATTCCAACCGGGGAAACAAGGTGACTGGAACCGTTGTGATGGTCAATGAACTGCACAAGTGGTTTTCTGTTGAATATTCCTGCGGCGGCGTGAAACAGCGGACTTCGTTCAAGTTCAGCCAGATCGGAGAGGATGTGTGGATTTGTGGCAAGTGATGTGAAATGGATCAAGTTGACAACGGATATGTTTGACAACCGCAAAATCAAACATCTTCGGCGGCTTCCTGAAGGAAATAGCATTGTTCTGATTTGGGTCATGCTTTTGACCATGGCGGGGCGGTGCAATTCCGGCGGCATGATCTTCCTGACAGAAAACATCCCATACACCCCGAAAATGCTTGCCGATGAACTGGATTTTGAAGAAAACACAGTCCAACTTGCATTGACCGCTTTGGAACAACTGAACATGATTGTCGTGGATCAGGGATTCTTTTCTATTGCCGGATGGGAAGAACATCAAAACGTTGACGGGCTTGAGAAGATCAGGGAACAAAACAGGTTGCGGCAAGCGAAATTCAAGGCAAGGCAGAAAGCCATTCCCGGTAACGTTACTGATAACGTTATCATAACGCAAGGTAACGCAACAGAAGAAGAAAAAGAAACAGAAGAAGAAAAAGATATAAAGAAAGAAAGGATTGATTGTCAACAGATTGTTGACCTATATCATTCAATCTGCAAATCATTTCCTTCTGTTCGTTCTTTGTCTGATGCCCGGAAGAAAGCAATCAAAACCCGGTTGAAAACATTCACCATTGACGATTTCAGAAAGGTTTTTGAAGGTGCTGAAGCATCTTCCTTCCTGAAAGGCGTTGACGGTGGCTGGAAGGCTTCTTTTGACTGGCTGATCAAGGAAGCAAATATGTTGAAAGTGCTTGAAGGCAACTATGTTGACAAGCCAAGACGATTCGGACGGAAAGAACCCGTTCCCGGATGGTGCGAACGGCGGGAACTTGATCAGGATGAAATTGATGCAATCCGGCGGTCAATGGAAGAAGGCGAACCCAACACCATCGGGAATGACCCGGGATTAGCGGAAAGGGCTGAACGCTTGCGGAATCAGTTGCAGGGGGCATGAAATGGGATTCTTTAAGGCTTGCAAAGGCTGTGGCAGTCGCACTTCCGGCTGTCACGGCACTTGCCCGAAATACAGGGCAGAACTGGAAGAATATGACAGGCTTATGACCGCCGAACGCCAACGGAAGGACACCCGGCAGGGCTTGAACGATCAGCGGACGGAGGCGGTGCAAAAGGCTGTCCGGCATTGGAGGAAGTGGAAATAATGGGCAAATACAGAAAAGACGGTCAGAACCCCCGTGGCGAAGATTGGCAGAACATCCACGGGAAGCGGTTCAATTGCAAGTGCAACAAATGCGGCAAGGCGGGGCAGAAAAGCAAAATGCCGGGTCTGTATCTCCGAAAGAACGCAAACGATTCCCACCGCATTTTGTGCCGTATCTGCCCCGACTGTCTGCCCCACCTGCTGGCTGATCTGGGCGTGAAAATGCCCGAATGAGAAAGGATGTACAAAATGATTGGTCTGAAACTTTATCGGCATACCTACCACAAGGATATTTATCTCGCACGAAACTGGCAGTATTACGGCGGTAGCGACACCACCCCTTTCTACTACGCTACAAAAAACATTATGACCGCCGTTATCGATGCCAACAAAGACGGCTTTGAAAGCTGGATGAATCACTTTATCGGCAATGATGGCAAGACCCGGCTGGTTGCAAAAATGACCGATTCCAAGGAAATCAACATTGATGGTTGGTGCGGAACCGTTACAAAAGAATTTGCGTTCCAGGTCAAAGAGTTTGAACTGGTCGAACTGACGGAGGGCGGCAATGACTGACCGAGAAAAACTGATCGAGATTCTGAAAGTGCCGATTTATCCGCACGAACAGGCAGACCCGGCAGAAGTTATGGCTGATTATCTGTTGGACAACGGCGTTACGGTGCAACAGTGGATTCCGGTTTATGAGCGGTTGCCGGAGAAGATGTGTCAATGCGTGTGCCGATATGTATTTGGCAATAATGCGGATTCCCCATTTTTTCAAGTGCTTTGGTATTACGCAAATCTTGAAAACCCGCACTTTCAGCATGAGGGTAGCATGGGGATGAAGGTAACCCACTGGATGCCCCTTCCTGAACCGCCCAAGGTGGAAACGCAATGAACGCAGGATGGGACATTATCGAAAAGTACCAGTACGCTGAGTACATGAAAAAGCACAGACACAATTTGACTACCCGGGTATGGGTGCTGGCACTGGCTACGGGTACTGTGATTGCGCTTGTTATGTCTGCGCTTGTTCAGTGAGAGAAGGGAAAGACAATGCCAAAGAAAGTAACAATCGAACTGACCGAAACGCAAGCCCGAACGGTGCTTGCGGCGGTTGAAGAATGGTTCAGGCTGCGGATGGGACAGCCTGCCGAACTTGCAAACGGTCTTGCGTTCCTGGGCTATAAGAACGACCCGAAATTCCCCGGGAAGTTTGACCAAGCCATTCAGCGGCGGGACAGCCTGCAAGCGGTCATTACTGCAATGTTCCGCATTGCTTTTGGATGCTACGGAACGCCCGTGGAGATCACCCCGGAAACGCACATTGCTTCCGACATTTGGAGCGCACTTCGGTATGCGCTCAGACCGAAAGAAGCTGACGGCTTCTGTTCTGAGCCGTTCCAGATGGGAGCCGAACCGCTCCCGAAAATTACGGTGGAAGGGGGCGAAGACGATGCCGCTGATTGAACTTGATGATCTGATTCTGGCAATGAAACAGGAAGACAAGAGAACCCCCGGCATTCCGTGGAGCATATCAGGGGTGCAAAATCTTGCAAGTCAAATTCCCACCAGAGAAGCCGCCCCGGTGGTGCATGGGCGGTGGGAAGATAAGCCAACTGGTCGGTATGGTCAACAGCAGTCGTGGTGTTCCGCTTGCAGGAAGCACAGCGGTATCGGTGGAATCGAAAAGAACAGACACCGGGCGTACTGCCCCAACTGCGGCGCAAGAATGGACGGTGAAAACCATGGACAAGTATAAACGCCACTATCGGCAACGGCGCAACAACTACTGCGCAGAGCGTGACAAAGTGTTCCTTTCCCTGGACGAAAAGCGCATTCGGGAGTTCTGCAAAAAGTATAGAATCAATGTCCCGAAAGAAGACCTTGCATTTTGGGCAGGCGTTCACAAGACGATTTGCAACTTGAATGCGGCAAGTGTCAGGCAAAAGACAAACAGCCTTGCTTGGTTGTTGGAACACGGCTTCAAGCCGGAGATTGGTTCGGAGGGCTGACAATGGAAACACCCTGTAAAATCCGCATTGTCAAGCCCCTGGATGGCGTGTATCCGCTCTATCAGCCGGAAGTCGGCAAGGTGTACGATGCCACATTCTACCCGGAGCAACGCTGCGGAACCGGGAGAAAATGCGTAACGTGCCGTGAATGCATGGCAATCGACATTGCAAACAAGAAAATCGTTGTTCGCCCGGATGAATACGAAATGATTGGTGGTGCGCCGGGTGGCTGAGAAATTGGACGGCCTTGCATGGACAGTAAAAAACGCAACAAAAACAAGCAATCTTGACGAAATGGATGTTGCAATCATCAAGGCACTTGCAGAGAACGGAATGAGCGTAACAAAAACCGCTGAAGTCACGTTCTACGCACGGAGATCGATTTACTACCGCATGGAAAGCATAGAAAGCAAAACCGGGCTAAATCCGAATGACTTTTATGACCTTTGCAGTTTGGTCAAGATTATCGGCGGTGACACAAAAACAAAAAAGCGATTTTGTACCGTTTGCGGAATTGCATATAATGGCGATTCCCGGCGAAGCTATTGCCCGGAATGCCGAATCAAGATTGCAAGCAGGATGAAAGGAAAAGCACATGGGAAAACCTAAAATGTACGGCATGAAAACCGCCTGTATCCCGAATTCCAAGGCGGGACGGCTGAACGACAAAAAGGCATTTTTCCGGGGCAAGGATTCCGCTGAATCCTATGAGCGGCTGGACAAAATGCTGGAAAAGAAATTCAGAAAGGAAAAGTGGAAATGACTTGCATTGAAAAATACATGGCAGAACATCCCAAAGAGGATAAAGAAACGGTCATGCTGGAATTCTGCCCCAATGAACAAGGGGGATTCAATATCTGTGACCCGGAATACTGCGAGGGAATCAAAGGGCGGGAATGCGTTGTCTGCTGGAACCGTCAGATTCCCGGTGATGAAAACAAAATAAAGGTCATGCTTGACCCCGGCGCAATACTTCCAAGACGAGCGCACAGCGCAGACGCTGGACTTGATTTGTACAGCCCCATTGCTACGGTGGTTTTTCCCCGGCGCAAGAATGGCCCGAAAAACAGTGTGGTCATTGATACGGGCGTACACATCGCAATCCCTGTTGGATATGTGGGCGATGTTAAGAGCAAGTCCGGGCTGATGGTCAACGATGATATCATCACGGACGGCACTGTTGATGCCGGGTATACTGGCTCCATCCGGGTCAAGCTGTTCAATCTGGGCGTTAAGCCCGTTCACATCGAAGCGGGGCAGAAGATTGCGCAGCTTGTTATCAAGAAAATCATTACCCCGGAAATCGAAGTCGTGGACAGCCTGGAAGAAACCGAAAGGGGAAGCGGCGGCTTCGGCAGTACGGGTAAATTCTGATAAGGGCGTGAGAACGTGAAACCGAAGACGAAGGAAACAACGGACTATCTGAAACAACCGCAACGGCTTGAAGTGATGATACGAAACAAGCTGGTTGAACAACAGCAGTTGAGGGACATTGCATTCAGTATCACGGCGAATTCAGACGGTGAGCGGGTGCAATCGTCTGGAAGTCAACAGAAGATGGCAAATGCGGTTGATAGATGGGTTGACATGGAAACAGAAATCAACGGCTTAATTGATAGGCTTGTAGACACAAAGAAAGAGGTTATCGCCACGATTGAGCGGTTGAGTACAGCGGAATACGATGTGTTGCACAAGCTGTACATTCAGGGTATGACATTTGATGAAGTGGCGGCGGCAAAGGATAGGTCGAAAAGCTGGGCTACCACGATTCACGGTAGAGCCTTGGTGAATGTGCAACGGATTCGGGAAGAACAGAATTCGCCATTGTGACTTTTTTGTATTCCATGTGATTTTTCTGTACAACATTGTTGGTTCTGGCTGTGATAGTATTAAGCTATCAAATATTGAAATTAACCCGTGGCAGTGTGTACAGAACCAGTGTTCAACGGTCTGTTGGGGAGCAGATCAGAACAGGAAATACTTTACCTCCTTTCAGGGCGGGAACAATCGGTTGCCGACTATGGCTAAAACACCACTGCCGTACATAAGAAAAGCCGCTAGATTCGTTCTGGCGGCTTTTTGCTATGGTGCATGAAAGTATATCAGAACAACAAAAACAAGCGTTAGAAGCTAACGCAGAACGCCACAAGCGCATATGAACAGAAAGGGGTGTTGCGGAATGGCGTTGAATGCAAAACAGAAAGTCTTTTGCGATGAATATTTGATTGACCTGAACGCAACGCAAGCGGCTATCCGGGCGGGATATTCTCACAGAACGGCGTATTCGATTGGTCAACGGCTATTGAAGAATGTTGAAATTGAAACGTACATTGCCGAACGGATGGCAGAAAAGGACGCAAAACGGATTGCAACGCAAGATGAAGTGCTAGAGTATCTAACGAACGTGCTTCGTGGTGCAACGCAAGCCGAAATTGTTGTTGTTGAGAATGTGGGAAACTACATGAGCGAAGCAAGGACGATGCAGAAAGCCCCGGACGAAAAAGAACGGCTACGGGCTGCGGAACTGCTGGGCAAGCGTTACGGCCTGTGGGATAAGAAGCAGGAAGCAGACACGGAACAGCCGGACGATGGTTTTGTTGATGCTCTGCGTGGAGAGGTGGAAGCAGTATGGCGGGGAGAGTGAAAGCCGCTGTATTCCGGTTCAAGCCCTTTTCCAGAAAACAAAAGCAAGTATTAACATGGTGGTTGCCTGAATCGCCTGTGCATGACATGGACGGCATTATTGCAGACGGTTCCATTCGTTCGGGCAAAACTGTTTCAATGGCTCTTTCGTTCGTCATGTGGGCAATGGAAAGCTTTGAAGAACAGAATTTTGCCATGTGCGGCAAAACAATTGGTTCGTTTCGGCGCAATGTGTTGCTAGTGTTAAAACTTATGCTGAAAAGCCGGGGCTATAACCTGAAAGACCACAGAGCCGATAACATGGTTGAAATACACTTCGGGAGCCGGGTCAACTACTTCTACATTTTCGGCGGCAAAGATGAAAGTTCACAAGACTTGATTCAGGGTATCACGCTTGCCGGAGTTCTGTTTGACGAAGTTGCGCTAATGCCCGAAAGCTTCGTGAATCAGGCAACAGGCCGCTGTTCTGTCAGCGGGTCAAAGTTCTGGTTCAACTGCAACCCGGATGGCCCATATCATTGGTTCAAAACGAATTGGATTGACAGGGCAAAGGACAAGGGCTTGCTTTATCTGCATTTCACGATGGATGATAATTTAAGCCTTACGGAGCATATCAAGAAAAGATATGCAAGCCTGTACAGTGGCGTATTCTATCAGCGGTATATCCTGGGGCTTTGGGTAGTTGCTGAAGGTATCATCTACGATATGTTTTCGGAAGCGAAACACGTTATCGACACTGTAGCAAGCAACAATCTAGCGAAATACTATGTCAGTTGCGACTATGGTACGCAGAACGCAACTGTCTTTTTGATGTGGCAGAGCGGATCAGACGGAAGATGGTATTGCATTGACGAATACTACTATTCGGGTCGTGAGGAAAGCACACAGAAGACGGATAACGAATACGCAGACGATTTGGAAGCATTCATAGGCAACAGGAACATTGAAGCGGTTATCATTGACCCTTCCGCAGCTTCGTTCATTGCCTTGCTGAGAAAACGAAAAATCAGGGTCAAAAAAGCAAGAAATGATGTGCTTGACGGTATCCGATTCGTGGGAACTGAATTGAATCTAGGAAGCATCCAGTTTCTTCGGAAGTGCAAAAACACTATCAAAGAATTCGGTTCGTACATTTGGGACGCAAAAGCTTGTGAACGTGGCGAAGACAAGCCAATAAAACAGCATGACCACGCAATGGACGCTGTTCGATACTTCTGCTTCACGATTATCTACAAGCCGAAAGCAACACTGAACAAGAACATCACGGGAGGTATCTAAGTTGTTTAATTTACCTATCGACACGGAAGTTACGCTTGATTTGCTGGGCGAACTTCTGAAAGAGCATGACAGCGAAGTGAAGCGATACACGCCGCTTCGTGAAGCATACGAAAGCAAGCATGAAATTCTGACTTTGCCTGCAAAGGCGAAGCACAAGCCAGACAACAGAATCGTGGTGAACTTCCCGAAGTATATCACTGATACTTTTGAGGGCTTTTTCATTGGCAATCCAATCAAGGTCGTTGCAGAAGATGCCGCCGTTTCGGACTATGTTGAGCATTTGGACAAGTACAACGACCAGGACGATAACAACGCCGAACTGTCCAAGCTTGGAAGCAAGTTCGGCAAGGGCTATGAAATGTATTTCACGGACGAAGATTCCGAACAGTGCATTGCATATATGTCCCCCGAAGAAGCGTTCATGGTCTACGATGATTCCATTGCTGTCAATCCGCTTTTCTTTGTGCGGCGTTGGGAAGACTGGAAAGGAAACAAATTCGGCTGTATCTATGACCGAAGCGGCTATCGTGGATTCAAGGAATCGGGCGGTCTGGAATGGCTTGACGAAGATTGGGAGCCGCACTACTACAGCGGCGTTCCTGCTTCCGAGTTCCGGCAGAACGAAGAACGACAGGGCATTTTTGAGCCAGTGCTTACAATGGTAAACGCCTACAACAAAGCCATTTCCGAGAAAGCCAATGACGTTGACTACTTTTCGGATGCTTACTTGAAAATTCTTGGCGTTGCGCTTGAAGAAGAAGGAATCAAGCACATTCGGGACAATCGTATCATCAACTTTGAGGGCGAAGACGCTGAAAAGATTGTCGTGGAATTCATGGGCAAGCCCGAAGGTGATACCACGCAGGAAAATCTTTTGGAGCGGCTGGAACGGCTTATCTATCTTATTGCCATGGTTGCGAATATCTCTGATGAAAACTTCGGCACAAGTTCCGGCATTGCTCTGAAGTTCAAGCTTCTGGCGATGATGAATCTTGGCAAGACCAAGGAAAGAAAGTTCACAAGCGGCATGAATCGCCGCTATAAGCTTCTGTTCGGTCACCCGGCTTCCAAAGTGCCTGCTGATGCCTGGATGAAGCTGAAATATCAGTTTACGCCCAACATTCCCGCCAACCTTCTGGAAGAAGCGCAGATTGCTGCACAGATGGAAGGTATCGTCAGCCATGAAACGCAGCTCAAAGTTCTTTCTGTGGTTGACAACGTGCAGGACGAATTGGACAAGATCGAGGAAGAAAACAAGGCCGCAGAAGAAACCATCGTTGACAAGCTGATGTTTGGAACTGGTGCAAATAATGCACAAGTTGACCCGGAAGAAGTGATGGACGATGAACAGTCGTGATTATTGGGCAAATCGTGAAGCGGAACAGCTAAAACACAACATCACGGACGAAGCCGAGTACGACAAGCAAATCAAGCAGATTTACGCCAATATACTGGATGCCTGCCAGAAGGAAATAGAAAGCTTCTACGGGCGGTATGCAAGCAAGGAAGGTATTTCTATTGCCGAAGCAAAAAAGCGTGTTTCTGCGCTTGATATCGCCGCCTACGAACGCAAAGCAAAGCAGTATGTGAAGACCCGTGATTTCAGCGATAAGGCGAATGAAGAAATGCGGCTGTACAATGCCACAATGAAAATCAATCGCCTTGAAATGCTGAAAGCCAATATCGGTCTTGAACTGATTGCAGGACATGACGAACTAGAAAAGTTCATGGGCGGCATTCTTCTGGGCAGGACAAAAGCAGAACTGCGGCGGCAAGCTGGCATTCTGGGCAAGACTGTACGCAACAACGCACAGAAAGCCCACGCCATTGTCAACGGCTCTTTCCACAACGGCACATTCTCCGACAGGATTTGGCAGTATCAAGACTTGATGCGTGAAGATATCGGCAGGCTTCTTCAGTCTGGTCTGATCCAGGGCAAAAACCCCAGGGCAATCACGAAGGGGCTTGAAAAGTATTGGTACGGCGCAGACCCGAAGACGAACGGCGGTGCAGTGTATTGCATGGAGCGGCTTATGAGAACCGAACTTGCAAGAGTGCAGACCGAAGCGCAGAAGCAATCCTTTGTCCGTAATGGCTTTGGCAAGTACATTTTCATCGTCAATCACAATGCAACGAAGCACGGTTGCTGTCCCCTTTGCGAAGAAACCGCCAAGAAAGACAGCGGACACGGTGAGGGCGTGTATCTGGTTTCGGACATGATGCCCGGAACCAATGCACCGCCCATGCACCCGAACTGCCGATGCAGTACAGCCGCTTATGAGGATAGCAAGGACTATGAAGCATGGCTTGACCACCTGGCGAACGGCGGCACGACTGAGGAATGGGAACAGCAGAAGGGCAAGCCACAGGACAAGCCGAAAGACACGCCGAAAGCGCAAGCTACGGCGAAAATCGCTGATACAAAAAGCTTTGCGGCTCTTGACGAATACTTGGAAAAGACTTACAATATCAGTGTGGACAAGTCTGTTAAATCGCTTGATTTCGGTTCCGTTCGGGATGCGCTGTCCGGCTTGGAAAGTGTGCTTGAAAAAGTTCCCGGGTTGTCTGATGCCATTAAGCGAATCAAAACAAGCAAGTCGGGCGTTATGTCTTGCAGTGGTGAGAATATCACGTTTAACCCGGCATACTTTGCGCAGGCTGAAAAAATCCAGAAGTCTTGCGAGGATATGTCCGGGCGGCATTGGTGGGTGAAGAACGCTTCCCCGGCTAGTATTGGCGCACATGAATGCGCACACGCTGTCGAATGGCTCATGCTACAGAAGAACAGCGAATATCAATACGATTGGCAAAAGATCGATGCTTGGAACAAATGCACCGAAGCAAAGAAGGTCGTTTCCCAGGCTTGCAAGAATGTGAAAAAGACCGAATACGGCAAGGGCAAGCGGAATTTCCAGTTGATTTCTGCTATCTCCAATTATGCGCAGGAAACCGCATCCGAAACGATGGCAGAAGCCTTTGCAGATATTTACGCCAACAGAGAAAACGCAAATCCGCTTTCTGTTGAGATTGAGCGTTTGACCATGGAAGCATTGAAAGCTTACGAAGGGGGCTGACAACATGAGAACCGAAGCAATTTGGGACAAATGGATGGAATACGATGAAGAAAACTTCTGCCGTGTATTGCGTTCTGATGCCCCGGACGAAGTGAAGAAAGCATACGAAGCCCATTGCGCCGAACAGGAAAAAGCCAAAGTAGGCGGCTACATGGCAAAATAACATTCATAAACAAAGCACTGTGCATTTTTTGCACGGTGCTTTTTTCATGCACGAAAGGATGTGAAAACATGACGCACGAACATAGCGTGATTGACGAAGACTTGCACTTTGTAATCGACCCGAAAACGATGGCGATTACTTGTGCCGGAACTGTCAAGGCGTTAAAGCGTGGAGATCACAGAGCCGAACGGTTTTCGTTTGAAATGCCCCGATTCATTGAAGGGCATGATATGGCACTGTGCAACAAGGTCGAAGTGCATTACAACAATATGCACTATGACAGGGAAAGCCGGGAAACCACGACCAACAAGAGTTTTGACGAAGTGGAGGACTTCGGCATTTCTGCCGCTTCCGAAGATACCGTTGTTTGGTCTTGGCTTATCCAGGGCGATGCAACGCAGCTTGACGGTACTCTGAATTTCTGTTTCCGATTCGCCTGTATGGACGGTGACGAAATCGAGTATCAGAAGTTCACGGACACTTTCAGCGGCGTTCCCGTTGGCGAATCCATCTGGAACACCGAAGCTGTTGCAAAGGAATATGCGGATGTTCTGGAACAGTGGCGGCAGGAACTGATTGAAAGCGGCGGCCTATCGGACGAACGACTTGCACAAGCCGTGGCAGACTACTTTGCGAAAAACCCCATCGACACAGGGGCAAAACTTGCAATTGGTTTCGTTGAACTGCTTGCAGATAAATGGGTAGGCAGTGCAAGCCCATATTCCCAGGTTGTAACGATTCCCGGTACTACGCCATACAGTCAGGTTGACTTGACCCCCAGCGTGGAACAGCTTGCAATCTTCCATGATAAAGACCTTGCTTTCGTTACGGAAAACGATGATGGTGTTGTCACTGTTTACGCAATCGGTGACAGACCGCAGAACGACTACACCATGCAAGTTACTATCAAGGAGGTAAGCGTATGAAAATCGTAGGCAATACCGTTGGAACGAGTTTGCCAAAGCCAGACTTGCGACAGACAGACCCCAGAAAGGGTGATTTCGTCCATGGAAAGGACGAAATCACAAAGACCGTTACCGACTATATGAAAGAAAATCCCGTGGAAGCTGCGGAAACCTACGTTGTTACGGCTGTGAAGGACACCGAACATAACGAAACCCGGATTGATAGAACCAATGCTGATATTTTTGCCGCACATGAACACGGTAAAGCTGTGGTTTGCTACCTGAACCATGACGGAATGCAATTCCTGCTCCAACCGATAGCCATTAACGTTGGCGTTGCCGCTTTCGCTTGCCTGATGCGAAATGCAAGCATCGGCGTGATGCTTGTCAATGATGAACTTGAAATAACTGAGATGGAATTCAGCACCACGGAAGACCTGAACACCGCTGTCAACACCGCACTTGAACAGGCAAAGGAAAGCGGTCTGTTTGACGGCAAGCCGGGTGCAGATGGTAAGGACGGAAAAGACGGTCAGGATGGTCAGAACGGCAAGGACGGTGCGGACGGCTACACACCCGTCAAAGGCACGGACTATTTCACCCCCGCTGATGTTCAGGAAATCGCAGAACAGGCGGCTGAAATGGTGGATGTGCCCACTGGCGGGGGTGAAAAGTGGGAGCATATCGGAGATTTCAACGTTGGGGATTCTGATGTTGAATCATGGACTATCACGGAAGATGCAGACGGAAAACCAATTGAGTTGAAACACCTGTACTTCCGTATTACGGTAGAGCCGTCCGCAGAAGCCAATGATAATGCCAATTTGGATATTGGCAACCCGGCAAATGAATTACCGTTTGCAACAAATGCAACATATTGTTCCATCCCAGCCGGAGTCCGTAAAACAAGATGTTCGAATGATGTTTGGGCTGATTATATCCCCAGGGGGAGTGGATTTGAAATCTTGGCACATTTTAGCCCATCTGTTTTGGGCGTAACATGGCAACGGGGCATTGATGTCCGGATGAAGAAACAATGTATTGCAGGACTGGCAGTGCGAAGCGGCAATATTGCCAATGGCATGATTGGTGCTGGTAGCACGGTAAGCATTTGGGGGGTGAGGATTTGAAAAAATGTGTTAACGGTAAAGTGGTTGACCTTACGAGTGATGAAATCTCCGCTATTGAAACGGAACGACACAAGTTGGAACTGACTGAAAAGTCCCGTCCGCTGACCGAAACCGATATCACCCGGCTTTTTATCGGAGCGAATATCAATACCATCATCACGGATAATGAAACCGCATCCCGTGCCGTGGATTTTCACCCTAGCATGGAGTACAACGGCAATCTGATTGCCCACGGAACAAGAATCAACTGGCATGGACAGTTGAAAAAGGCGGCTGTTGACTTGTGGGACACCGAAGCCAACAATCCCGACAATGCCCCGGCACTGTGGGAAGATATCAGCTACAAGAACGGATTCCGCATTATCCCCAAAACCATCACCGCAACGCTTGCGTTTTCCAAGGACGAATGCGGTTGGTGGGGTGATACGCTGTTTCGTTCCCTGATTGCCGCAAATGTCTACACCCCGGCAGTTTATCCGCAGGGGTGGGAAATCGTTGAAATGTAACCATTTCCGTGACTCCACGAAATGGTTCAACAGAGGTGAAACACAATGATTGAAGTTCAACAGCACAGCGGCGGCATTAGCGTGAAGGGTCATGCTAATTACGCTCCACACGGACAAGACATTGTGTGCGCCGCTGTTTCAACGTTGGTGCAAAATCTGGTTTATTCCATTTCGGAACTGACCGCAACCAAAATCATGCACCATATGCAACCGGGAGCGGTTGAGATCAGATACGGGACTTTATCAGACAGCGCACAACTTCTGGTAAAGTCCTTTTTCATTGGCATTAACATGATTGCGGAATCGTACCCGAATCATGTGCGCATTGTCCAGGCCGTGGAAGACGATATAAAAGCAACGGGAAACAGTGCAGGCGTGGAACACTGAAAAAGCTACGGAAACAGACAAGCAAAAGTCTTAAAAATTTGGAGGTTAGCAAAAATGAAGAAACTTTTTGACTTGCAGTTGTTTGCGGACGATGCACCCGCAAATCCTGCCCCTTCTGGCTCTGACACGAAGCCCACGGACACCGACAAGCCCGGTGAACAGCCAGACAAGGGCAAGGGCACAGAGCAGAAGTACACCGATGCAGACTTAGACAGAATTCTGAACCAGAAGTTTGCAAAGTGGCAGAAGGATCAGCAGAAAGCCGTGGACGAAGCAAAGAAGCTTGCGGAAATGGACGCACAGCAGAAAGTAGAGTATGAGCGGGACAAGCTTCAGAAGGAACTTGACGAACTGAAGCGCAAAGATGCTCTTGCAGAAATGTCCAAGGTTGCCCGGAAGATGCTGTCCGATGAAAACATCACGATTCCTGACGAACTGCTTTCCATGATGGTCACTACCGATGCCAAGGAAACCAAGACGGCAATTGACGGCTTCGCCAAGCTGTTCAAGGATTCCGTTGAAAGTGCCGTGAAAGAGCGGCTGAAGGGCAAGACCCCTAGCCGTGGTTCCGGCGGCGGTGACCCTATTTCCGAAATCCAGAAACGAATCAACAAATATACATGAGGTGAAAAAACATGAAGAAGTATTTTGACATTCAGCTTTTCGCAGAGGGCGAGAACAACAGCGCAGTGCGCACCTATCAGAAGGACTTCAAGGGTCTGCTTCAGGCTGTTTTTAAGAAGCAGTCTTACTTTGCAGACTTCTTCGGCGGCGGTCTGGAAGCCATGGACGGCGTTCAGCACAACGAAACCGCATTCTATGTGAAGACTTCCGACATCCCCGTTGTCTTCGGTGAGGGCTACGACAAGGATGCCAATACCGCCTTTGGCGATGGCACTTCCAATTCCAGCCGCTTCGGTAAGCGTACCGAGATCATCTACACCGATACCCCCGTTCCCTATACCTGGGGTTGGAACTTCCATGAGGGTATCGACCGCCATACCGTCAACAACAACTTCGATGTTGCCGTTGCTGACCGCCTTGACCTTCAGGCACAGGCCAAGACCCAGAAGTTCAACGCCATGCATTCCAAGTTTATTGCTGAGTCTGCTGGCAAGACCATGCAGCTTGCAGAGTACACCGATGCCGCTGTTCTGGCTCTGTTCAACGAACTGTCCAAGTATTTCGTGAACATCCATGCCGTTGGTGAGAAGGTCGCAAAGGTCAACGCTGACCTTTACAACGCTATCGTTGACCACGCCATGACCACCACTGCCAAGGGTTCTGCCGCCAACATCGACAGCAACGGCATTGTGAAGTTCAAGGGCTTCACCATTGAGCAGATTCCCGACGATGTGATGCATGCCAACGTTGTTGCGTATGCCTACATCAAGGGCGTTGCCAAGGCTTTCACTGGTATCAACACTGCCAGAACCGTGGAATCCGAGGACTTTGACGGCGTTGCACTTCAGGGCGCAGGCAAGGCAGGCGAGTACATCCCCGCTGACAACAAGAAGGCTGTTGTTGTTGTCAACGGTGCTGGTGCTTGATAATGTACAAGGTTATCAAGTTCTTCACTGACCTACAGGACAACAACAGACCGTACAACGTGGGGGATACCTTCCCCCACGTTAATAATAGCTCTGTTTCGGAACAGCGGCTTGCAGAACTTGCAGGCTGCGACAACTTGCAAGGCGTTCCGCTGATTCAGTTGGTGGAGCACAAGCCGAAGCGAACCAGGGCGAAGAAGACCGCCGAAGCGTAAGGGGGGTTCAATATGCTGAAAAACTTGAAGTTGATGCTTGGCATTGATGTGAACGATACAAGCATGGACGAGAAGTTAAAGCTGATTATTGCTACCGTGTCGGCACGGCTGAAGCTGTTGCTTGGCGGCGTTGAACCGCCTGAGAGCATGGATCATATCATCTTGGAAGTATCTATCATCCGATTCAACAAAATCGGCTCTGAGGGCATGGCAAGCCATGCAGTGGAGGGCGAAAGCCAGTCTTTCAGCGAAGACGATTTCGCCGCCTTTGCTGATGAAATCCAAGCTTACCTTGACACGCAGAAGGACAACAAACGGGGGAAGGTGCGTTTTCTGTGAGATACGACACACCAATCTATTTCCAGACCGTAAAGCCCGGATCGTATGACAAGGATACCGGGAATTATGCCGAAAGCACAATCACCGAAGTCAAACGCTATGCTTCTGTCACAAGTGCCGGGGATGATACTGTCAGGCTGATTTATGGCGAACTGAAACAGGGTTGCTTGGTAGTCCGCTTGCAGAATCACTATACCGCCCCATTTGACCGAATCAGAATCGGGGAAAAGCTGTACAGCGTGGACAGGGCAAGGCGTTTGCGTGTCAAGCACAGCTTCGTTGTCAGTGAGGTGCAGTGATATGCCGAAAATCAAGGTCACAGGGCTGGACAAACTGGAAAAATCATTGAAAAAGAATGTAACAATGGGCGATGTGAAGAAGGTTGTTCGCCACAATGGAGCCGAGATGCAACGGAAGATGCAGGAAAACGCAGACTTCACACAGGGCTACCAGACAGGCACAACAAAGCGCAGTATCGGCTTGGAAATTCTGGACAACGGTTTTACGGCTTCTGTAGGCCCCGAAACTGAGTATTCGCCATATCTGGAATACGGAACACGGTTCATGGATGCACAGCCGTTTGTTAAGCCCGCACACGATGCACAGAAAAAGAAATTCAAGCAGGATATGAAAAAGCTTGTGAGGTGACGCAGATGGACGCACAGCAGGAATTATTTACTGCCCTTAAACTTGCACTAGAAGCAAAGGGATATGCCGTCTATGACGGTTTCTTACCGCCTGAAGGTACGGAATATCCCTTTGTGTATCTGGGCGATATTCGGCAGGATGATACTTTTGCAAAGCGTGAAGCATACGGCACAGCAAACCTTGTTGTTCATGTTTTCCACAACGACCCGAAAAAGCGTGGCACTGTTTCAAGGATGATTCAGGATATCAAACGGGCTTGCGTGGAGATCAGAAGCACCGCCAATTTCGGTTGGATGATGCGCAATGCCAACAGCAGAATCTTTGCAGACAACACAACAAAAACACCTCTGGTTCACGGCGTTGTTGAGCCAGAGTTCTTATTCAGTTAGGAGGAAAGACAATGAATTTTGACATTCAGATGTTTGCCGAAGCCGTCCAGGGCAAGCGGCTTGTTTATCTGTTCCGGCCTATCAAGGATGCCGCAACCAAGAACGGCGCAGTCCTTGCTTTCACCACCGAGAACGGCAGAACCAAGAGCAAGGACGGCGATACCACCGTTACCAAGGACGGTTCCATTCGTACCGCTGGCGCAGTCGAACAGGAAATCACCGCAACCACCCTTCTTGCAAAGGGTGACGAGATGATTTCCCGGCTTGAAGATGCCATGGACAATGATGAAATCATCGAGATTTGGGAAGCCAACCTTGACGAGCCTGCCGCAGACGGCGAAAACAAGTTTGCGGGCATGTACTTCCAGGGCTATCTGACCGAGTTTGAGAAGACTTCCGGTGCAGAAGACTTCGTTGAAGTGTCCCTGACCTTCGGCATTAACGGCAACGGCGCAAAGGGTGACGTTACCGTTACCGCAGAACAGCAGGAAATGGCGGCTTATGTCTTCACCGACACCGCCAAGACTGGTGCTTGATACCAGAGCGAATAACGCAGCTTGAAAGGGGTCTGCCATACAGACCCCTTATTTATTCTATAAGGAGCGATGAAAATGTTTGAACTTACTATCGGCGGCGATATCTATTCTTTCAAGTTTGGTATCGGCTTTGTCCGTGATATCAACAAGCGTGTTCTGAAGGATGTTGACGGAACCAACAAAAAGCAGGAACTTGGCTTGCAGTACGCTGTTGCGGGTCTGATCGATGAAGACCCCATTGAACTGGTTGATATCCTGCTGACCGCCAACAAGACCGAGAATCCCAGAATCACCGCATCCAAGCTTGAAAGCTATCTGGAAGACGAAAGCACCGATATGAGCGCACTGTGCAAGGGGGTTCTGGATTTTTTCAAGCGGAGCAATGCTACCAAGAAAATGGCGAATTCCGTTCTGGAAATGGTGGCGAAGCAGACCGAAAACCAGAATCAGTAACAAGCTTTGAAGACTTGTACCGGGAAATTGCTCTAAACTGCTTTCGTTATCTGGATTTCAAGAGTTTTGCCGAAGTGGACAGGCTGACAATACCCGAATACGAATTGCTCATGCAGGCGGTTCGATTGAAGCAAGTGGATATGGATTACCGAAACCACTTGCAAGCATGGCTGACATTCTCTGCGAAAGCCACGAAGAAGAAGGGAAAACCAGTCTATAACAAATTCAGCAAATTCTTTGATTACGAAAAAGCGGTAAAGAAAGCATTGAACCAAGGCGAGGAGCCTAGCAAGCTTTCCGGGTTACGCAAGTTTTTGAAGAAGGGAGAGTGAGGAAATGGCAGAAAGTTATTCTGTAAAAGCTATGCTGTCCGCAACGGATAGCGGCTTTTCTTCTACCTTCAAAAAAGCTTCCGGCGCAGTTGATACCCTTTCAAGCAAAGTTGGCAGTGGTCTTTCGTTTGGCGTTTTGGCAGGCGTTGGACAAGCTGCGTTCCACAGCATTGCAAACGGCGCAAAAGACCTTGTGGGCGAAATCAATTCTTCCAACAAAGCATGGAAAACGTTTGACGGAAACATGAAGATTCTTGGCAAGAGTAAATCTGAGATCGATGGCGTTAAAAAATCGCTTCAGAAATTCGCCCAGGATTCTATCTATAGTTCCAGTGACATGGCTTCCACTTATGCACAGCTTGCATCGGTTGGCACAAAGAGTGCTGACAAGCTTGTGACGGGCTTTGGTGGACTTGCGGCGGCGGCAGAGAACCCCACGCAGGCAATGAAAACACTGTCACAGCAGGCCGTGCAGATGGCGGCAAAGCCTAACGTTGCATGGGCTGACTTCAAGTTGATGCTGGAACAGACCCCGGCAGGCATTGCGGCAGTTGCAAAAGAAATGGGTATGTCCACTTCTGAACTTGTCAAAAAGGTTCAGGATGGAAAAATCAAGACCACTGATTTCTTTAACGCAATCAACAAAGTCGGCAACAGTGACAGCTTCCAGAAGCTTGCAACTTCCTACAAGGGCGTTGATGAAGCAATGGCGGGTCTGCAAGAAACGCTTGGAAACAAGCTGACCCCCGCTTTCGATGTTCTGTCCACTATGGCAATCGGCGGCATTTCTGGAATCATCGACAAAATCAGCGAAATTGACGGCGAAGCACTTGCCGAAAAAGTCACCGCAGGCATTGAGAAAGCGAAGCCCTATTGGGAAGCATTCAAAGATATTGCAAAGCAAGTCGGTACGGCTATCGGCGTTGTAACTGATTTTCTTTTAGATCATTCCGACACCATCGCAAAGGCTCTGCCGTATGTGGTTGGTCTTATGGTGGCATACAAGGGCTTCAAGTTCGTTAGTTCCGTTGTTCCGGGCATGGTTAGCTTTGCAAGTTCCATCGCTTCCATGGCTTCTGGTGGCATTAAGGGACTAGCCGCAAAGCTGTTCGGCGTTGCGGGTGGACAGAAAGCGGCAGGAAGTGCGGCGGCAACAAGTTCCAAACAGTTGCTTGCTTCTGGAGCCGCTTTCTTGATGATTGGCGCAGGCGTGTTGCTTGTGGCGGCTGGCTTTGCCCTTCTGGCTCAGTCCGCAATTGCACTTTCCAATGCAGGCGGCTTGGCTATCGGCGTTATGGCTGGCATGACCGTTGCGCTTGTTGGCATTGGTGTTGGCATGGCTGTTCTTCTGAAGACACTGAGTACACTAGGCCCGTCCGTTCTGATGGCAGGCGGCGCAATGCTCATGCTTGGTGCGGCTGTGCTGTTGGTTGGTGCTGGCTTCGCCCTGATGGCGCAAGCTTCTATTGCACTGGCTAATGCAGGCGGTGCGGCTATCGGAATCATGGTCGGCATGGTTGCAACGATGGCGTTGCTTGCAGTTGGTGCGGCGGCTCTTGGCCCCGCTCTGACAGTTGGCGCAGTTGGCTTCATTGCATTCGGTGCGGCGATTGCCCTTGTTGGCGTTGGTGCGCTTCTGGCTGGAACGGCTCTTGCTATTGTGGCGGCTGTGTTGCCTACTATTGTCACATACGGCGCACAGGGCGCAGTTGCAATCGCTCAACTTGGCGCAGGAATGATTGCTTTTGCCGCCGGGGCGGCTCTGGCAGGCGCAGCGGCACTTGTTTTGGGTGCTGGCTTGGCGGTTGCCGCTGTTGGTATCGCCGCCGTTGGCGTTGCTGTGGCTGTCCTGGGTGCAGGAATTCTTGTTCTTGCGGCAGGCGCACTTGTAGCGGCGGCGGCAATGGCTGTTTTCGCTGTTCTGCTTCCCCGGATTGCGGCAAGCGGTCAACAGGGCGCAACTGCGCTTGTGGCTCTTAGCGGCGGCTTGGTTGTTTTTGCAGGCGGTGCGACTGTAGCTGGTGCGGCTCTGTTGGTACTGGCAGGCGGTGCGGCGGCTTCTGCAATTAGCGTTGCCGCATTCGGTGCGGCTGTAATTGTTGCATCGGGTGGAACGCTTATTCTGATGGCGGCACTTGCTGGCGTTAAGTCTAGCATGAAATCCATTGCTTCCAGTGCGAAAACGGCTGAAAAGTCGCTGAAGACCATGAACAAGTCTGTTGATGCTGTGCAAAGTGGCCTTGATGGACTTGGAAGCAAGGCGAAAGACGCAATGAAGAAGCTGACCAACGCTTTTGACGATACCACGAAGAAAGCGAAGAAAGCAGGCAAGGAAGTTGGAACCGGGTTTACCCAGGGAATGCAAGGCGGTCTGAACACTGCCCCGGCTGTTGCCAATAAGGCAACAACCGTTGTTGTAACTATCCTTTTGGCTGGCAGAGCGTCCGCATACAGCGCAGGCGCATATATCAGCCAGGGCTTTGCGCAAGGTATGCTGTCACAGCTTGCCACGATTCAGAGAGCGGCGGCACAGATGGCGGCGGCGGCTGACAAGGCCGTTCGTGCAAAAGCCAAAATCCACAGCCCTTCCAAGGTTGCAACCAAGCTTGGACAGTTCTGGGGCGGTGGCTATGTTGGCGGTATTGAGGATATGGAACGGGATGCTTGGAGAGCTGCGGAAAACCTTGTTTCCATTCCCAACATTGCAACGCCGAATCTTGCGCTTGCGTATGGCGGCGAAATGTCTTCCGACTATGATTATTCGGGCAAAATCGAATATGTCATTACTGTTCCGCTGTCTATCGACAAGCGAGAAGTTGGCAAGGCTGTTGCAAGCACTGTGCAGGAAGAACAAGACAAGATCAACGCAAGAGAAAGCAGAAAACACGGAAAGAGGTAAGAGGGCAGTATGTACAACTTTATTGATGTGAATGAAGCTTCGGAGAATGTCGTACTGCCCTCCGAAGCTTTACGAATCAACGGTGAATTCATCGAAGATCAGATTGAAGGATACAGAACGTTGAACGTTTCGGGCCGTGAAGCACTGTCCCCCGATGTTGAAACCTATACAACGGGAGTGCGTGACGGCTCCAAAATCAAAAACAGGCGATACCCCGAAAGAATCATTACTGTCACATATCAGCTTGCGGCAGAATCCAACGAAGCATTCAGAGAAGCGTACAACAAGCTTGGACGAATCCTGAACGTGAAGGATGCTGAACTGATTTTCAACGATGAACAGGACAAATTCTTCACGGGTACGCCTTGCGCAATCGGGGCTGTACCCCCCGGAAGAAATTCCGTTGTCGGTGAATTTGAAATCCTTTGCGCCGACCCCTTCAAGTATTCTGTGGTTGAGTACGAAGCGGAAGCAGACCTTGCCGAAGGATGTGTCTTGATTGACTACAACGGCACATACAAGGCTTTCCCAACGCTCAGAGCGGAATTCTACGGCGAAGATGAAGCAAGCGCAGACGGCGAAAGTGAAGTTGCATTGACTGGCAACGGCGATTGCGGCTATGTGGCGTTTTTCACGGAAGATGAAAAAATCATCCAGCTTGGAAGCCCGGACGAAGTGGACAGAGAAGAAGCCTACGAAAAATCCCAAACGCTTGTCAGTTCCGCATTCAAGACCGCTTCGGCGTGGGGATCGGCCGCAAAGAAGCAATGGGGCGTGAATAGCGGCATTGTTTCTTCTGGTGCAGTAGTGCAAGCAGGCTCCCCGGGAATGGGCGTTGCTTCCTATGCTGTCCACGAAGAACCGAAAACGACTTCTGGAACGCTTCTGACCAAAACAAGCACCGTAGCACGCCCAAATGTCAAGTATACGGTAACGGCAAAGGCAACCAACCGAACGGCAAATTCTGTGAAGGTTGCTGTTTCCGTTAAAGCGGCACTGACAAGCGCAGATTCGTACTGGTACAATGCAGGCGTTTTGATTGCTTCGCTTTATATCGGCGGTTCCTGGCACAATGTCACCATGAAAGCCGCTTCGGATAGGTGGGAAAGCACTTCTGGACATACAAAGAGTTTCACCGTTACTGTCACCGGGCTTACTGATGCAACCACCGCATTGACTGGAATTAAGTTCAAGGCATACAGAACGGACAGTATCGGCAACACAGGCGTTCTTTCCGAAACCGCCTGCAACAATCTTGCAATCAGCAAGTATGTTGCAGATACGCCCGAAACGTATTATTTGACCGCTTCCGACTTCGGCACGGGCAATGAGTGGCACGGGCCTTCAATCACCCGGAAAATCCCGGCTGATGCTTCGGGCGTGGTCGGTGCGTCTAATTTTACGCTTTCATTCTCCAATAAGGTTTCCATTGGTGAATCCAGCAATGCAAGCAGTCAACTTGGCGTGTTCCAAGTGATGCTTGCAAGCGGCACAGGATCAGGGCGAAAAATCCTTGCAGGCGTTACCATTGGCAAGGGCAGTAACGGCAACAAAGGCAAGCTGCGGTTCTATGTAAACGGAAAAGTCAAGGAAACTATTGATATTGACTTGTCCCACGGAAACAAGCTTTTCAAATCGTCCATTACTTCCACAATCCGAAAGTATGGTCAAACCGTGAATTTCACCATTGGCGGCATTAACCGAATCTATAATGACATGAGCATTATTGATGTTCCCGCTACCGAAGTGACCTTCACATTCGCAAAATGGGGAACAAAAACGCCGCTTGCGTTCAATGGTCTGTATTGGGCGAAGTTCGTCAAGGACAAGTGCGAAACGTGGCGGGACATTCCGAACAAGTTCAGCGCAAATGATGTTGTCGAAGCCGATTGCAGAAGCGGCGAAATCCGCTTGAACGGCGTGAATACCCCTTCTTTGGGCGCATTGGGCAACGATTGGGAGGGCTTTTTCCTGACCCCCGGACTAAATCAAATCGGCTTTGCTTTCTCTGAATGGGTTGCAGCCGGCTATGAGCCAACGCCGAAAGTTCGTTATCGTGAGGTGTTCTTATGATTCTTTATTTTGCAGATAGAGAACTGAACATTATTGGACAAGCAAGCACGGCACTTCCGCACGGCTTGACTGTCGTGGAGGATAAGAAAACAGAGGATGTCGAAACGGGCGTATCTGTGTTTGAATGCTCCATCCCTTTTGAGGACGATACACGGGCGATGGTCGAGGGCTGCGCAGAAGTTGGAAACTACATCCTGCGCAGTCACAACGGGGAAAACGAATTCTATCAAATCATCGAAACGGAGATCGATACCAAACGCATGGAGGTATATATCTACGCCGAAGATGATGGAATGGATTTGCTGAATGATGTGCATGGGGCGTATGCGGCTGATGCGGCATACCCCATTGCGCACTATATCAACAAATATGCGGCTTGCGCTGGCTTTGAAATCGGAATCAATGAAGTTCCCCAATTAACCCGGAAACTGAGTTGGGACGGCGAAGCAACCGCAACGGCACGAATTGCAAGCGTGGCCACGCAGTTTGACGGCTGTGAGGTTTCTTACAGCTTTGAGATTGAAGGGCTTTGCGTCACAAAGAAATATATCAACATTTACAAGAATCGGGGCAAGGATATTGGAACAGAGCTGCGTTTGCATCGTGACATTGACCGCATTGTAACAACGAAGACCATTTCCAACCTTGCCACGGCTCTGCAAGCTACGGGCGGTACGCCGGAAGACGATAACCTGGATGATAATATCGACCCGGTTCCAATTACGCTAAAGGGCTACAGCTACGATGATGGCGATTTCTACGTTGACGAAGACGGAATTGTGAAGTCCCGGAACGCCCTGAATCGTTGGCGCAGAGTCCTTTGGAAAACCGAAGATTCGCAGAAAAACGGCGGTCATATCATCAAGCAATATTCCTATGATACGTTGTCGCAGGATACGCTTTGCAAACGGACTATCACAGAGTTAAAGAAAATCTGTGATATGGAAGTGAACTATGAAGCCGATATCAACAATCTTCCCGATGATGTGCGAATCGGTGACAGAATCAACATTGTGGACGATGCCGGGGAACTGTATTTGTCTACACGAATCCTTGTGCTGAAGACCTCTGTTGTAGATCAGACTGTAGAAGCAACATTTGGAGAACACCTGATAAAAAGCAGTGGAATTTCCCAAAAGGTTGCAGACCTTGCCGCACAGTTTGCCACAGAAGCGGCGGCAAGAGAAGAAGCACTAAGGAAAGCGGCGCAGGCAAAGAAAGAAGCGGAAGAAGCCGCAAGGAAAGCTGAACAAGCTGAAAAAAACCTCCAAGCCGCACAAGTTGCGGCAGAAGAAGCCCGGGAAAAAGCAATGGAAGCGCAAACGCAGGCAGATGCGGCGGCGCAGGCTGCGGCACAGGCTCTTGCAGATGCCGCCGATGCCAAAGCGGAAACCCAGGTTGCACAGAGTAAAGCCGAAACAGCAATCACGAAAGCCGAAACGGCGCAGAGTACAGCCGAAACCGCAAAGACCGAAGCAAGCACCGCCAAAGCCACAGCGGATGCGGCAAAGCTTGATGCAGAGAAAGCGGCGCAAGATATTGCGGCTCTTGGTGAGAATCTGGAAACGCTATCGACTACCATGCAAGCCGACTACGCCCGGAAAACTGACTTGACGGAAGCAACTGCTTCTTTGCAATCCCAAATCACGCAGAATGCGGCGCAGATTTCTTCAACTGTTTCCAAAGTGGAAACGATTGACGAAACCGTGAACGATGCGAAAGAACAGGCTCAGACAGCACAGGAAACCGCAGGAGCGGCGAAAGCACAAGCCGAACAAGCAATAGCGGATGCAGAAGCCGCCCAAACAGCGGCAACCAACGCCGCCACAGCGGCACAGAACGCCCAGAGCGAAGCCGACACAGCGAAAGCGGCGGCAGAAGCGGCAAGACAGGCGGCAGTTGATGCGGATGCAAAAGCAGATCAGGCTGCGGAAGACCTTGAATCCGCAAAGCAGAATCTTCAAGAGGTTACATCCAGAGTTGATGCAACTGCCGAAGAAGTTGCGGCGGCGCAAGCGGCTGTTGATGCCGCCCAGGCGGCGGCAGATAAAGCCAAGCAGGATGCAGAAGCGGCACAGGCCACAGCGGATGCGGCAAAAGCTGATGCAGAAACCGCCCAAAGAGCGGCTGACGATGCACAGACAGCCGCAGGCAATGCCCAGGCGGCGGCAGAAGAAGCGCAAAGAGCCGCTGACGATGCGCAGACCGCTGTTGATGCCCTTGCAGTCCGGGTGACTACAGCCGAAACCCAAATCACGCAGAATGCCGAACAGATTGCATTAAGGGCAACCAAGCAGGAAGTTACCGAAACTTTGGGCGGCTATTACACCAAGGAAGAAACGGAAGCGGCAATCCTGATTGAATCGGACAAAATTTCATCTAGTGTATCCGAAGCGCAGACCACTGCAAATGATGCTGAAGGCCGTGTGACAATTGCGGAATCCCAAATCACGCAGCTTGCGGACATGATTGCAACACTTGTAACGGATGGCAACGGGGCTTCACTTATGACCCAGACCGAAAACGGATGGACTTTCAGCATTGGTGAAATCGTTGATTCCTTGACGAATACGGCTGAAAACGTTGATGCACTGTCGGAAAATGTGGACGGCGTGAACAGTTCGCTTGACAGCCTGCAACAAGCTGTGAACGACCTTGGTGTATTGGCTGACTATGTGATAATCACCACATACAACGGACAGCCTTGCATTGAACTTGGTGAAGGTGATAACGACTTCAAGTTGAGAATCACAAACACCGAAATTCAGTTTGCAGACGGCACAACGATTCCCGCTTATGTCAGCAACAAAAAGCTGATGATTGAGCAAGCGGAAGTGAAAGACGAAATGCAATTCGGCGGCTTCGTCTGGAAGATCAGAAGCAACGGAAATATGGGACTTATGTGGAAGGGGGTTACTGGATAATGGCATATTGTCAAACTACGCAATGGGATTCCTCTGCGCCGCAAGTTAAATTGACAGTAACCCAAAGTGGCAGTACCGAAACAACTGCAACGCTTTCTTGGACTTTGCAGTATATCGCTTCAAGCGCAGCTTCTACAAACGGCGTTGCAAGAGCCTACACGGTGAAAATCGGTGGCGCAACTGTCAAAAACGGTTCCTTTAACATCAACGGCAAAACGGGAACAATAACCATTGATAGTGGCACATATACTGTCACCAAAACCACTGCAACGCAGTCCGTTTCCTTTAGCATTTCTTTTGCGTTCAATCTCACTTGGAGCGGCACTTATGGCGGCACGAAATCCGCTTCTGGTTCGATTTCTGTTGCGGCGAAAACCTCTTACACGGTAAGCTACAACGCCAACGGCGGTAGCGGCGCACCTTCTGCGCAGACGAAGTGGCACGGCACAGCCCTGACACTTTCCAGCACCAAACCCACCCGGACGGGCTACGTTTTCCAAGGGTGGGCTACCTCTGCAAGTGGCGGTGTTGCATATTCTGCGGGTGGAAGCTACACAGGAAACGCCGCGGTTACTCTGTACGCAGTATGGAAAGCCAATACTTACACGGTAAGCTACAACGCCAATGGTGGTAGCGGCGCACCTTCGAGCCAAACGAAAACACACGGCGTTACATTGACACTTTCCAACACAAAGCCAACCCGGACGAATTACAAGTTCCTTGGCTGGGGTACTTCTGCTTCGGCAACGACTGTATCGTATGCCGCAGGCGCAAGCTATACGGCGAATTCGGCTATCACGCTGTATGCCGTTTGGGAATTGGCGTATATTAGCCCAACTATCTACAACCTTTCCGCTTCCCGGTGCAACGCTTCCGGGACTGTGGCTGATGATGGAACTTGCGCTCTTGTTGCGTTTAATTGGAAAACAACAAACGCAGTAACTGAAATCAAAATTTTGTGGGAATCCGTTTCAAGTGGAAGCGGTTCTGCAACAGTCCAGGCAAGCGGAACAAGTGGAATTGTCAATCAAGTTATCGGAAACGGTGCGCTGAGTTCTGACGCTTCGTACACTATTACGGTAACGGTAGCGGACGGCGCAAACAGCGTAAACAGTGCCGATGCAGTTACTACCCTTGGTGGCTCTATCTTCCCGGTTGACTTCAAGGCAGGCGGCAAGGGCGTTTCCTTTGGCAAGCCTGCTGAACTTGGCGAAGCTGAATCGTTGGGCGGTAACGGTGTTGCCGATTTTGCGTTTGATGCAAAGTTCGAGGGGCCTGTATACGGTAAAGTTATGGGCTTGGATAAGCTTCCCCGGATTCCTCCTGGCAGTGATTTGAACGATTACAAGACGCCGGGATCATATGCCGTGTATAGCAATGTTGATACTGATAGCATTGCTAATATCCCGGTAGGAAAGGCAGGACGGTTGGAAGTATCGGCTTCAACCGGGCGGGGCGTTCTTCCTAGTGCATGGTCATATTTGCGGCAGAGGTTCATTCCGTACAACATGGAGAACCCCACGTTTGAAAGAGATATTGCCAGAGGTGATGACAATGTTTGGCATTACTACGCATGGTGGAAAAGCAGTCTGACCCCGGATGCTTCCGAAAAGGTGTATTCCAAGGCGGCTATGACGGTTGCGCTGAACGCAAATACCGTATTGGGTACAGTCAACACATACACAAAAATTCCGTTCGACAAGTCCGTTTTGTCAACAAACAGCCGACTGACATTGAGTAGCAATGCAATCCGCATTGGTGCGAATATCCAATATGTCAAGGTTAGCGGACAAGTGCTTGTATCGCCTGGAACTACCAACGGTCTGCGGCATATCCGAATCCAAAAGGTTTCGGGAAGCACAACAACAAGCATTGCATGGTCTACCCTATATGTCACTGCTTCCCATCATATTGTGTTCGCTTTGACCCCGATTATTGCTTCCGTAAAAGAGGGGGATTTGCTTCAGATGGTGTTTTACACGGGCAATTCAAGCGATAGCATATCGAGCGGTACTACCGCCAACGGTTTTGAAACATATTTCACCGTTGAAGAACTTTGACAAGCGAAGGAATGGTATTAACATGGAAACTGTTATTTCTGCGGCAATTACGGGTTGCGTTACCCTGATTGTCTGCATCGTAAACAATCGCAACCAAAACGACAAAACCCGTGCTTTGCTGGACTACCGACTCAGCCTGTTGGAGCAAAAGCAGGATAAGCACAACCAGGTCATTGAGCGCACTTTTCGGCTTGAAGGGCGCATGAATGAAGCGGAACACGATATCCGAGATTTGAAGGGCTATCACAAGCCCGGTTGAGAAAGGACGATGAACATGGACATTCTGAAGAATCTGGCGAATCTGGTCAAGGTAAAAACCATTGTGACCCTTGTTGTTATCATGGTTTTTGCCGTTATGGCATTCCGTGGCGATATCACCCCTGACAATGTTATGGTCATCGTGTCTACGGTGATTGCCTTCTATTTCGGCACCCAGCACGAAAAGAAGGAATCCTGAATACAAAAAGGGCTGTCGGCTTTCTGCTGACAGCCCTTTGTTTTGCTACAACTACGAAGGGAGAAACCAACCATGAAAATCATTGAACATTTTCTGACAGACAATCCTTGCTACAAGGCCGGGAAGAAGATCAAGCCGAAGGGCATGATGCTTCATAGTGTGGGATGTTCCCAGCCGAAGGCAATGGTTTTTCTGACAAACTGGAACAGAAACAGCATCAGGGTGTGTGTTCACGCCTTCATTGATGCAAACAGCGGCAACATCTATCAGACCTTGCCTTGGAATCATCGTGCGTGGCACAGCGGCGGTTCTGCAAACAATACGCACATCGGCGTTGAAATGTGCGAACCGGACTGCATCAAATACACGGGCGGTTCTTCCTTCACCTGTTCCGATGTCGAGAAAGCACGGGAAATGGTCAAGCGTACCTATGAAGCCGCCGTTGAACTGTTCGCCGCCCGGTGCAAGGAATTCGGCTTTGATCCTCTGGAAAACGGCGTGATCATCAGCCACAAGGAAGGATACAAGCGGGGCATTGCTTCCAATCACGGAGATCCTGAACATCTGTGGAAAGGTCTGGGGCTTCCCTACACCATGAACACATTCCGTCAGGATGTCAAGGCGGCTATGGACGGCGAATCTTCCGGCGGTGCATCTTCTTCCGGCAAGACTGAGAAAACCCCGTATAAAGTCAAGGTGACCGCTTCCGTGCTGAATGTGCGCAAGGGTGCGGGTACAAAGTACGCTGTTTCTACCACCGTGAAAAAGGGCGAGGTTTACACCATCGTTGACGAAAAGGACGGCTGGGGCAAACTGAAGTCCGGTGTCGGCTGGATCTGTCTGAAGTACACCGAAAAAGTCACCTCCAAGAAGTCCATCGAGGAAGTGGCACGGGAAGTCATCCAGGGCAAGTGGGGCAACGGCGAGGAACGCAAGAAAAAGCTGAAAGCCGCCGGGTATGATCCCGCCGAAGTTCAGAAGATGGTCAACAAACTTCTGAACGGCTGACAGAAAGTCCGCACAATCCTACACAGCCGCTTTCACGGCTTCCGGGTGCTGGCGGCAGGGCAAAATAAAAGGGCGGTACAGCCGCCCACAGAACGCAAAAGAGGGGAACGGGCTTGCGCCTGTTCCCCTCTTTTTTATTTGTCCATCTTTGCACCGCAGTTGGGGCAGTAGTGATACATAAAGTGGTGGTTATTGATAATGTCGCAGAAATAGCATTCACATTTAGAGCATTGAACAACGGGAATGTTGGTGTGCCTAAACGATTTTATTTCGTACTTATCTACCCACTCACCATGCACCACTTCCACGGCATCCACGGTTGGGGCATTCCATACCGCTTCGATTGGGATATACACATTGGTATCCGTGAACTGAACGCCCTTTTCTTCCAGGGCATCGCCATCAATCAGCCTTGCCATCTTCAGCACCCCTTTCCATGTCAGCCCGGATCAGCCCTTCATTGATCAGCTTGTATTCTATCAGCTTCAGAAGATATTCCTGACACTTCCGGTTCCCTAGCTCCCAATCCTGAACGGTGCGGTACGGAATACCGAAGTATTCTGCAAACCGCTTCCGGGTCATGCCGGATCGTTCACGAAGTTCTTTCAGTTCCATTATTCATCATCCTTCCAAAAATTCTTCATTGTACCGGGCGAACATCCTGCGGAACATTAAGGGATCGACTTCATGGGTCTGCATGAAGTCAACGAAGTCATTCCACAGGGCTTCAGCCCGTTCATTGTTCGCCTGAATGTCAGCATCAAACTGCGCCCCGGTTCGATCATAGCCGTATTTGCTGGACGGTTCACCAATACCGCCTTTCTTCGCTTCAAGTCTTCTGGACATCACTTCTTCACAACTTTGAATGTCACTTCATGTCCGGGATTTTCGTCAATCAACTTCTGCTTCAGGTCGGCAACCATCATATTGTTGTCCAACGCCGCCTGGATGACTTCAACCAGCTTCTTCCCGTCCAGGTATGCCCAGATATAAGTTCTCTTGTTTCTCATGTTCATTGTCCTTTCTTCAGGTGGGGCGGGTTGCCCCGCCCCGGCTTTGTGTTTAGAAAATTTTGGTGCATTTCCAACCATCACTGTTGGGGAATTCCTTCTTCATCTGCTTCCGGGCGTTTTCTTCGCACACGGCCCGGTAACAAACTTTCTTCCCGTCATCGGTTTCAAATTCAAAGCCCTTGAAATGCTTGCCCCGAACGCCGCTGTTCTTCAGCCGTCCTGCCCGGATGATGACTTTGATGGTGGGAACGCCGTGCCGGAATCCCCGGCTGTCAGTGTGGTCATCATAGGAACCGATAACGGTTTCACAGTCGGAATAGTGTTCCTTGTACTGGTGATAGGGCATTTCCCAGATGAAATCACCTTCGTTCAGGCTTTGGGTCTGCTGTTCGGCTTTCTTGGCATTCAGTTCTTCTTCCGTGGGGGCGTGGCACACAAGGGAGAATTTGCAACGGGTCAGGACGGTTTGCTTCGTGCCTTTGTATTCGCTGTGTTCCTTGACCTTGCCTTCAATCCGCATCGTGTCACCCTTGCGGATCACATCGTTTCTGTTGTGTCCCTTTTCATTGACATACTCAATAATCAGGGTAGAAGTGGTTTTCCACACATACACATTGCCTTCGGCATCCTGCATGGTGTAAATGTAATTCACCGAATTGAAGCGGGGGTTTCTGTATTCAAATTCATTGATCAGGATGACTTCTGCGGAAACCTTCTGACCGACTGCGCCGATGTATTCACTCATAATGTACTTCCTTTCTTTGGTGGGGGGCTGTTCCTTGTTTGTGCCTTTATTTTATACGCAATGCGTACAAATAACAAGATGGGATATTCCACAAAAGATGCGGGGCGGTATAGTGCAAAACAGCCAAAACGCACAAAGAAGCACCGCCAGAAGATTCCCGGCGGTGCTGATCTTGACTAGAGCTTGACTAGATTTAATTAAAATTTGAGTTAATTAGTTAAGAGTTAGAGTTTTTAATTAAAACTCTTCACTACTTATTGCTTGCTTTTTTACTTGATTTTTACTTGCATTGAATGATCGAAAATCAAAAAAGTTGTTGCGGCGCAATGACTTTTTAACTTGCTTGCCATTTGCTTGCTCGCTTGTTTTCATTTCAAGCGTTTTTGATTTCTTCCATAATGTGCATGATGGTGGTTGCCTTGATAAGGTGGTGCAATGCCGCCTGTGCATCCTTGCCCCTGGTCTGATCGTGCAATTCATAGGCTTCCGCAAGTTCCGATTCCAAATATTCAACAATTTCTTCTGCGGTTTTCATGTTTTTTGCCCCCTTGTATTTTTCCTGCGAAATGGTAAAATTGTACTATTGTAGCCGAAATATTTTTACCGGGGGGATTCGTATGTTATTCCATAAGGGACAAGTGGACAACTCCACTGCCCCAATATGGAATAAAGGGACATGGCGTGACAAAGCTGGTGGATACGGCATCCAAGAGCCGTTCGGCGCAATGGCTGTCAACCGGATCAACGGTGACTTTTACAATGTCATGGGTCTGCCTGTCAGCCGATTGTGTCAGATATTAAGAACCGAATTCGGATTTGATATTTAGAACTTCCAGTGAATGGCGATGTTTTCTTCGTCAATCTCGATATAATAGATCAAGGATTGAACAATGTTCCGCTTGTCTTCCAGCGGCAATTCATCCTTCATCAGTGCCGCAATGGTTCTGATCTGTTCGTCTGTCATAACATCGTCATTGCTTGGCACATTCAGTGAATCCAGTTCTTTTGATAGTGCCGTTTTGGTGGCGTTCAGGCCAGCAACCTTTTCCGAAATCACATCCAAGTCAATAGTTCCCAAAGCATACAAGTCCATCATTTTGGAAATCTGCGTGTCAATTTTTGCGATTTCTGAAGTGATGG
>JAEIGA010001069.1_pt1 | contig 41534 bp, 52 predicted proteins | sample 9270691 | NCBI WGS metagenome assembly JAEIGA01 (sample SAMN17057246, study PRJNA624740) | gut metagenome | biome: biome; isolation source: fecal sample | host: Bos grunniens | place: China: Xizang | collected 2019 | reverse complement strand
TCTTTTTTCTCGTCGCTGCAACCTTGTTAATCGCTGTTTCTTTCGAGTGCGGTTTGACATTTTCTGCGCAGTCACCATTCTGCTTGTAGGACTCTCCATAAGTCCTAATTGAATGGCGTATTTTATATATTCAGCCAGCCAAGAGTCTCCAAACAAACGAAGTTTCAGCAATATAAATCGAAGCGACTTCATGTCTACTCGCAACGGCGTAATTCTACCAGACGCCTTATCTCGAATTACGAAATGCTTCATAAAGTGTAAAAGCGCATCTGCCGATCGTGAGTTTTCCACCCGTTCAACCACCGTTTCGCCTTTCTCGTTTCGATGCAGCTTAATCCGGTAATTTTCTCTTCGGCCCGTTGGGGTTGTGCCGAATCCCAAATGCACCTCTCTTTCCGGATGCCTTAGATTAGGAATAATTTCAGGATAGAACCATCGAGGATCAATCCCATTGCAAACCTTATCCATACCTCTATCTATTATCTCCGTTACCGATTATTACACCTCGCTTGGCACGGTCGGCGAGTTTGTCGAGGTTGAGTTGTGCGACGGTGTTCAATGTAAAGCCAGCTTTTTTAGCAATCAACGCCACAAACCAAAGGATATCACCCAACTCCTTTACAAAATATGATTGAAAATCTTCATAATCCCCAAAGTTGTCTTTTAGATCGACATAGATATTATTCGACTCGATCGTGATAATCTCCTTTCGCTTGGCTTTGGCCACTTTGTCTGCCAGCTCTCCAACCTCGGCCATAAGACCAAACAGCAGATAGGTGTCGTTCATTGACGATTCCGTGCAGGTCGTCATCGCCTGCTCTTGGTATTCGTTAAGTGTCATAATTTTCTGAAATTAAAAATCTGGTGTTTAATACCGCATCTTCTCATTATGCTTGTTAGAACGAGCAATTCAGAGTCAGTGCTACTCTTTTGATATGTTGCTCGTTTAACTTTAGTAATAGTCTTGCCATCAAACTCAAGCAACCCCCATTTATCAGGAAGTTCATCTTCGCTAATTAGACCTTTTGGGCATAAATAATAACGAAAATTACCCAAGCACATATCAGCCTTCTGTGCCTCCTCACTCCTTACCCATTTTTTCTGGTCTGCAAGGAAATCAGCGTGGCTCGTCTTAACCTCTACGAGCGTAGTATGATAGCCATTGGTCGCCCAAATATCAGGGTTTTCGGCCGTCAAAGTCACGAGTTCAACCGCAACATATTTATTGGCGCATTCCCAAGGCTCTGCACTTTTCCGAGATTTAAGGAACTTTGCTCCAATGCAACATAGTTGATAATGTAAAGAATCCGTTTTGCTCATATCATTCCCTCCTCTTTAAGTTCGACAATCATATTGTAGAGCGCATCAATGAGTTCAGTTGCACGAATCCATTGAAATTGCTCTGTTTCGAAGCAATCCCAGCCAACACACCATTTGACATCACCTCTTGTTGTTTGTATTTTCCAATTAACAAAATTTCCATTGATGTAATCTGGCAGCATCTCAATCAACTCGCCAATGGTGTATGCCTTTGCTACGCTGATACCACCCATTCCATAGATAGGTTCAACCGATGCAATGCTACATGGCCTCTCAAACCCCAGCTCAATGAGCTTGGCGGTCTGCTCGGGTGTTGTGTATTGTCGCATAATCAATCATCGTTGCTTAAAATTTTCCATAAAATTACCGTTCCGCAAATCATTGCTACTACTGCAATGATTGTTTCCTCTGTCGTCTGTATATTACTCAAAATATTTTCCATACTATTCCAAATACTCTTTGTTAAAATGTCCTGCTTGTATAAGCCATTCGATAAGGCTAATAGTACCATCAAATCTATTACTATTGCCTATGCTAACCATAATTCCTTTTGTATTGTTGTGATACATATAGCAAAAGGCGTGTCTGAGTATTAAATCAAAGTCAGTATTATTCCATTCTATATTTATTGGTAGTAGATTCAATAAAGAGTCTAATGACCACGCTGGTAAAACATTCCTACATAACCTCATATTATGTAAAATATGTTTCATTTTTGTTACACCATAGGGTTGAAAATCATAACCTCCCATTGTATCATCTACCAAACAACAATCCGCGGTTTCCTTCTTCAGTCCCAAAGCAAGCAATCGCTCAGACTGCTCTTTGGTTGTACATATTTGACTATTAAATTCCATACCCTACAAACTTTGTATCAATTCTTCAATCTGTTCTTTTGTCGTTCCGACTCCCCAGCTTTGCCTATAGGTAGCGCACGGGCGACCTTTCCGACCTTTGGGCAAAACCTTAACGACAACCTCTATATCTGCAACGATAGCTCGCTCTGGCTCGTGATTCAGCCCAGTTACCCACACCTCATCCCCAATGCCATAATCCAATTCGATTGTCATAGCATTAGTCGTTTTGCTTCATCAATTCGGGGTTGTCGTGGATGTTGCCGATGACTTCTATCTCCTTAAGGTAGTCTACTACAAAGAGCATCGTATCGTCCCCATCGATTTCGCGCAAAGCCCAATATCCAGCAGCACACCACTCAACAGTCATATTTACTATGTAGTTGCCGAAATCGTTAGCTACGATATCCCCCTCGTAAATCTCCTTGCCGTTCTTGTCGAGCAGGCCCGTGAACTGACCTACGGTGTCGGGAATGACTTCGTAGTGGTTCAACCTATTTAGCGTATAGTCGAGATAAATGTAGGGGTAACCGAACATTCGGAGTAAATCACCGTGCAGCCACTCGCCATTATCTACGCGCTTTCCGCGAAATTTAATTGTTCTCATGATTAAACCATCCGCTTTTATTGTCGTATGTATCCGTGATCTGCATAAATGTTATCCAGAGACCTTTGTCGGTGTTGGGCAACTTGATTGAAACATGATCACCCCATCTGACCACCTCGTATGGAGTTGTTCTGGAGAACTTGGCGTTCGCGTAATCAATCAACAATCGAAGACGACAAACAAAGCTCTCCACCTCAAGATTATTCTTGAACAAGCACCCAACAAACGGTCGAAGCACATTGTTAAGTTCCAGCGACTTCTTACTAGTCGGAAGCGTACTGTAAATTCGCGTAATCACTCTCATAGCTAATTAACTAAAAAACTCATTCTTAAAAAATCGGTCTTTGCTTTGCTGTACATTCGCGCGGATCGTATAGCCGCCTTCAACTCCTTACTATTTACGCTGCCAATCTCGCGCTCGATAGCCGACAATCGCTCTTTGGTCGCCTCGTAGCTCGCCAAAATTCCGTGGGGGGGGGTAGATTCGAGATAGACAATAGATTGACGTAATTCAGCTATCTTGGCCTGCGCCTCCTCTATCTTTTTGTACTTATCCTTCACTTGCTTTGCTACTCTATCGGTGTACGGAGTAACTTTGTAAAGCTCGCCGATTTCCGAGGTTAAGACCTTGATATTGATCTTATTTTCCTCGATAAGTAATTTGAGGTCGTTCGTTGTTTTCATAAATCCAATCAAAATAAACCATTAAAACTTCACGTCCGAGTGTGTTACGAACGATAAGTGTAGGATTAGCTTCTCCTTCTATCTCGCATTCAGGAGCAGCCGTCAATCCTTTCTTGACCGACTCTGCTTGAGCCATCACCTCGTCGGAGATGTTTTGCAGAATACTCAATCTCTCGTGATCGGCATAGAGTTCTTCTGCGAGGGCCGATATGGTGGCCGTCGCTATGGCGATATAGGTTTCTACCTTACCGCGCGTCTGGTATTTCAGTTTGTAGCGCATAGTTTCTTTAGTTTTTCCTTTATTACGCAGATAGTCGAGCAAATGGCCAAACCCCCAAAGAACCAAACCAGCATAATAGCTTTAAGCACGAACTGTTTCATATCTCTACCAACTCTTGATTGCCTCCGCTAACCACATCGGCATCCATGAGGCACATTTTACATAGTAAAATTCGAAGGTGAAATCAGGTCGGAAGGACTCTTCCTTCTCAATCTTCCCACCAAAGTTGCGAGGGCATTTGTCACACTTCGGAGAACCTGCTACGCAAATATTCTTGTCGCAAAAATCCCCTTCTTCAATCAGCTTGAAAATCATAACTCAATCTCTTTTTCGATTCCTGCCAAGCGGTAAAGACACTGAAGTTGATGAACAAACTCCATATACGGCACCATAGTCGAATTTTCATTGCAACACTCCAGACGATCCACTCCTAAAGGCCACGAATCTACTTTTCCCCAAGGAGCCCTACCGCCCCCATAACAAAAGGTGACAACATCTTCTCTTTCTCCATTCACAAGATTCAGCTGACGGATATCGGGAAATGAAGTATCTCGCACAAGCCCATTTTTCTCAAAGATTTCGGCCGTGAGGGGAATACCGGTCACCTCATCAATGGCCACCTCGATAGTTTCTCCTGCCTCCTCGGCAAGCTCCACCGTCAGTGATACACCATCAATCAAACAAACACGGTAGGTCTTGCCATTCCATTGCACCCAATCACCTACGGATAGGTCGGAAATTTTAAACTTCTGCATAACTGTTAAAATGAAAAATCTCTTGTTACTTTTCCTGTTGCGTGATAACCTCGCGCTGCCAGCTCTTTCATCAACTGGGCCGGTGTGAATTTTGCGAGCTCAGGGTTTGAGAAAACCTTGTTCATACCCCCCCCCCTCACATTTTCCTTCGGCCTTCCTTCTTCGAAGGTACTCCACCGTCTTGCGGTTGTGACAGCTCTTACAATAGCTTCGAGGCGAGCCGTCTGCACGCAGATAGAACTCTGTAATTGGGAGTTCACGGCCACACGTTTTACACACTTTTGATTCTTGCTTCTCCATAAGTCTCAAATTTTATCGGTTTTTAATCCAGTAAACTTTTCCGTTGTCCTCAACACGGACGAAGGCATCTGTTGATTTCACCTCTTGGCGATGCACCGCGGATAGCACCTCGTCCCACGAATATTGCTTTTTCGGAACATTTGGAGCACCTATCTCGCCTTGATAGTAGCGGAAGAAGGTCACCACGCGGCAATAGACGTTCTCTTTCTCGGTCGTGCGCTTGTTGTCGGCAACCTGGGCCACCACAAGGCGAATATCCTCGGCCGTATGCTTTCGCAACAACCACAAGATCTGTTGAGCGGTTAAGGGTTGTTTCTTGGCTGCCAGCTCCGGATAGGTTCGGGCGATCCAATCGAGCAGTTCCGCGGCCTCTTCTATCGGCTCGGCTGACGAGTCAGCTGCAACCCGAGCATTCCCCCCTGCACCCCCCTTACTGTCTTCTACGGTGTGTGTGTATATATTCTTCTCTTCTCTTTCTTCTTTATATTCTTTTGATGTGTCCGTCTGCTGTCCGCTTGGTGTTTCGTCTGCGTATTCATCAGCATCATCATCTGTTGTATCATCAACCTGGTAACTATCGTACTTTGATATTGATATTAAGGTAATTACATTGTTTGTTTGCTGACTTATTTGTCCGCTCGATTCCAACTCATTCAGGTAGCGCTGCACCTTGCCCCGTGACCACATCCACCGTTTGCTGAGTGAAAGCGAGGAAGTCGCTACTTGTCCTCGGCTCACCGGCACCTTGATACCTCTGACTCGGATGAATCCATCGCGATAGTTGGCCATCAAGAGTAGATCCACCCAGGCGTGCATTCGCGTGAAGGCCTCTCCGAAGTAGTCGGGATGATCCGATAGCTTCCGGTACAGCTTAATCCAACCTGCACTCATATACTTATGTTCTATCGGATGATTACTTCTTGGCGTAGCGCTTCCAGAAACGCTTCATAAACTTCTTATTGGCGTACTGCTCGGGGGTGATATAGACCGCCGTTCGATCGTCAATGACAACGCGCACCGTCTTATTCTTGTTTACCTCCTTGGCTTTCTTAAGCACCTCAACCGCCTTACGTCGATTCTGCTTGAATTCACTATAGTCGCACATTGTTTGTCTCTTTGTTGGTTAAAAACTTCTTGCAAAAGAACGCTTGGCCCTTGCCGGTTACGCGAGGCGTAGAGGTGGTAATCGAGGTGCCGTTGGGCTTCTGGATGACATGCTTGGCAACCTCAAAGAGCCCCATCTGCATCGCTTTCTGCGTCGGCTGGTTGTAGTAGGCAGGGTTGCTGCACAGGTAGCCGTTCGTGCGCATCCAAGCGAAGAGTCGGTTCTGGCCGATGTTCACGCCATTCTGCTGCAGTATCTTCGATAGCTCGGCTATAAGTATCGTATTTGTGGATGCCTCAGCAGCCTCAGCAAATGATGCTTTAGATTCTGCTACCTCCACCCTTTCTTTAAGTTGTTTATTCTCTTGCGAGGTGCGAGATAAGGTCTCCTGAGCCACAAGAAGAGCGCGAGCCATCAGGTCTTCAGCCGATTCATTCTCTCGACTGACCATATATCCACCGCTCTTGCGAATAGCCGGAAGCACCTCACTCGTTACCCATCGCTTAAACTCTTTCGCTGCAGGCATCTTCGACCCGAAGATCAGCGCATACAAACCGCTCTCGGTTACATAAGAAATAGGCTGTACACCGCTCTGGGTGGGGGTGTCGCGTTTCACGACATCCCCCTCTTCGCAGTGTCTGGACAGCGCATCGCGCGGATTAGCATACTGTAACGCACGACACACATCCGCTGCGCAAAAGAGCGAACTGCCGTTCTCTTCCAGGACGCGCACCTCACCGAAGGAGGGATTCTGATAAATCTGTACCATAGCCAAAGGTTTATTGATTTCTCGCATTCTTTCGTTTATTGAGCACCTTGCGCACATCCTCGGTATTGTAGAGCAGCTTACCGCCAATCTTATTGGCGACAAGAAACCCGCTCCTATCCCAGCGATAAAGCGTTGAGCGATCCACCGAGAGCATCGCACACACCTCGTTTGCCGTCATCGCCTTCTCGTGATGCAGCGCATGAACACCCGACATCATTTCACGACGGGCCTCCATGACCACCTCGGACATGGTCTCACGCAGCTCGGCCACCAGGCCGTTGCGCATCGTGTCTATCATGCCTACCAGATCGGAGCCAAGCAGGGTTACCTGCATGTTCGGATTCTCGCTCACGGCTTGTTTCAACGCTTCTAAACTCATATCTTTTCTCTCTTGTTAGTGCCTCGGTCGGGTTTCAATCCTTCCGAGGCTTGCAGGTCTTTCCCTGCAGTCTACCTAGGACCATGAAGCAGCAAGATAACTTACGCTTGTGGGACAGACAGGCCTCGAACCTGCAACCTCCGCTTTCGGAAAGCGGTACTCTTCCTACTTGAGCTACCATCCCAAACCGCCTCGAACTGCTACGAGGCGGGGACTATATGGAGAATTGCGGCCGTTTTTAACGATGTGGCTGCATCATCGTAACTATGATCAGATTGTAGGTTTAACTTAAAGCTCTATCTCCATGTAGTCGTAGTCCCCGGGCGCGGATTTGCACCGCCTTTAGAACAATAATCTATCAACCAACCTATACGTCATGAAAACTTTCACCGAGCCTTAGCTCTTCCCGGGGTTCGTCCGTCTCGCGACGGTCTGCTCATTCACTTTTACACACTATTCACAAACTAAGAACGCATCAGGCTTTAGAGCAGGAGCGAGCATCGAAGCTCGAGATAGCGGAAAACCTTATGGCAGCGTGTGATAAAACCTCTATCTGCGACCTGCCTCCTGCTGGTGCCGGCATTTCAGCCGGCGATGACGGCGGGCCTCACGGATGACCGTCAACTCTAACAAATAACTAACCCAAACTTAAAAAATGAAGAAATCTCACAGGGTCGTTTCGGTGACCGGCCGTTTATTTCTTGTGTCTCTTGCTACGCTTGGTATGCTTACCTTCGTAGAGTGGCGACGAAGGTAACGGCTCCTCATCTGCCTCGGGGAAGTTCTCGACCTCCTCGTCCTGCATCGACGTAGACTCATCCTCACCGAGATCATACGCGCCGTCATCATCGCCGTAATAGAGTAGCTTTACCGCGGCACCGAGCTCCTCCTGCGTCACAGCCTGGGCTTCAACCGACACAGCCTCCACCTCAACAATCTGGGGTTCGGGCTCAACGTTTTCGGGAATCTCAACACCCTCCATGATTGCCTCGGCCTCCTCAACCGTTGCCATGCCGGGCAGCTCCGTAGGCGTAACCTCATCCGCAGCACTCACCACCTCAAAGATCACCACCTCCTCGGTGGGCGAAGGAATCGGCTTGTCGATATTGATCACCGGATAGGGGGCGCAGCCCGTAGCCTCCAGGAGCGCATCAAGCTTATTCTTCTCCTCGTCGTGAATCGTGGCGATCTCGATGTAGGCCTGCTCCTGCATGCGCTTCTCGCGCTCCAACTTGGCGATGCGCTTCTCGTATGCCTGGCGCTCACGATCGCGAATAGCCTCCAGCTCGGTCAGCTCCTGCGACTTGAGCGTGTAGCGATCCTTGCTCTCCTCGGCCTTATCCTCCGCCTTGCGCAAATCGGCCTTCAACTTCTCGATGTAGGAATTCAGATTCACCACCTCGGACTGGAGCGAATTGTTCTTCTCGATGAGGCCATCCTTGCAGCGCTTCACCTGCAGAAGCTGTTCCTTGGTTGCAAAGTGGTCGTTTGCCTCGGTCTGGTAGTTCTCGTACCACCGACCGTAGTCAGCCTTTGCTTTTTTCAGATCCTCGGCCTGCTCCTCAATGTAGGCGTTCAGATACTCAATGTGCGCGCGATACTCCGAACGCGGCGTGATGTCCATACCCAGCAGGGTCTTCTTGTCTAACTCTCTCATATAGCTTTTGATTGAATAATTTGTTCTACACTGATGCCTCGCGGCGTGATCGGGAAGTTCGGGTTGGTGGCCTTCATGCGTAGCACCGCAATTCCTAATGCCTCCTGGTAGCTTTGCGCCTCAACCTCGACTATCGTCACCTGACAGTTCGTTGCGTTAGGCCAAAAGCTAACCGCATATTGTTTGTACACTGTTGCCATGGCTGACCCAATTAAAGTTGGTAACGAAGGTTGATGCCCTGGCCGGAACGTCGCACAAAATAAACCCAGCGGTTGATTGCGCGCGCCATCGTGCGCTTGAAGTTGTACCAACGGCGCCAGGCGCGACCCTTGATTCTCGATGCAATCGAGTTGATGCTGATTAAGTAGATAGTCTCCATATAGATTGTTTTTTTGTGGTTTTCCGTTCGGTTATATTGCCCAGCACAGCCAGGCCTCCTCTTGGAGTTCTTTTGCACACTTGGCGCGCTGCTCTCGCTCTTTGCGCTGACGTTCCTCTTTAGCCTTGCGATTATCGTCTTCAAGCCTCACGAGCGCCTCACGCATCTTCGGTGGGAAGGAAGCGTACTTCCACATACCCCGATTATCCAAAAGTCCCATATTGCTGCCATGTTGTTTGTTGAACTTCTATATGCGAATCCAGCGATTCTTGACCATCTCCACCGCTCCGTACTTATGCACGGCGTTGTATCGAATTCGGTCTGCTAACTCGCCCTGACGAGGGTTGGTGAGCACCAACGCCAGGCGTACCGTCTCTACCGTGCAACGCTCATCCTGCGCTATCTGTTTGATCAACTCTGCCGGAAGGTCCAAATGCTTAATCTTTACCTTGTCCCAGCGTGCCGCCGTCTTCTCTTTGTTCTGGTTTGCCATTTGATTACTTTTCTATTTTTTCTCGAAGAATTCTTTGAAAGTCTCGTGTCCATACTGACCCTTGGTCAGCTCGACAACCTCGGCAATCGTGTAGCGGTCGTGCTTCTCGCTCTCCGGTAATACTCGCTCCACAAATCCGCGTGTACCTGCCGAGCAAGCTCCCGTAATTACGCGGTAAGCCTCGATAGCCTCCTCGAAGCTAACCTCGGTTTGCATCGTCCACCCCTCATACTTCGACTTGTCGCGGTTGCTGATTTTATAGATAAGGTCAGCTTTGGCCTCCCGAATCGTATCTCCATGCGCCCACTTGCCGTTGCCATCCGTAACAAGGTAGGTAATCTTGTCGCTCCCAATATTCTTCACATGGCATACATTGCCCTTGCGCTCTACGAGCTGCTGGAAGATGTCGTCGGCTTTGATGTATGTTCTGCCGTGCCACTCCCACATCAACGGTTCGGGTATATTACGGTTTACCATCGACGTATCCGTAATCTGCGTACCTTGGAGGTCGAGATAACCACCCACCGTCAGACCTTCGGGCAACGAGGTAATCTGCGTACCTTCGAGGTCGAGAGAACCTTTGTAATGTTTGCCATCGAGCAGGCTAATGTCACCATACTTGGCGATGAAATCTTGGATCTTTTTCATAGGATGTTCGGCGTTAGCGTCCCTTGTCTTTATTCTTTTCAATATTAAGGTATTGCAACTCAAAGATTCTTTTGCTAAATTTGTGGCAATACTTATTTGCGTTTGTTTTCCAACTATCTTTTGTTTCGGTTTCCAACGACAAAGATAAAGCAACGCCCCGAATAAACCAAATTTTCGGAGCAATGTTTTTATAACAAACGCAAAATAAAATTTATTAAAAATGCAAAACACTGTAAAAGAAAGACTTGAATTTTTCTTGAAATCAAAGAAAATTTCAAAAACGGACTTCGGAAAGGCTGTTGGAGTGTCCAATTCGTTCGTTTCGTCAATGAGAAAGTCGCTTGGGCCAGATAAGATTCAGAGCATTGCTCAGACCTACCCCGATCTCAATGTGGAATGGTTGCTGACCGGTGAAGGCGAAATGCTCAAAAGCCAAAGCACCAAAGCACCCACCCCGAGCACCGATCAGAACAACAACAATGTTCTTTCGGATCGTCAAGGCGCCTATTCGGCTCACCCTAAAAAGGAAGATGTGGAATTAGTCGAGCCCGAGGAGGTGGAGATTAAGGAGACTATTGTGCTCGGTGCCGACATTATCAACCAGGAAGGCGTCGATCTGGGTAAAGAGCTGCACAAATCACCCGAGGAGATGGCGCTGGACGTGGAGGTAAAGCCGACGCAAGACGTATTACCGCCCCATGAGGTTAAGATTTACACAGAGAACGACGAAATGGCCCCGGATATTGAGCCCAACGACCCTGTATTTGCGCGCTTGATACCCTCGCCGAAACTCTACAAGCCGCGCTACATGTACCTGGTGAATCTCGAATACGGCAGCGTGGTACGCTGGGTCGTACCCGAAGGCGATGGGCACATACGCCTGGTAAGCCGAAAAGGATCGGATGTCGTTACACTCTCCTCGGTCAAGGCTATGTTCGAGGTGGTGGCCATCACGAAGCGCCCCAAGACCATGCCGATTGACCTCACGACCGAGGAACAGCGCCTCGAACGCAAGGAGGCGCAGATCGACACGATTCTCCACCAGCAGGGCGAACTGATAAGCATCATCAAAAAGCAGGTCAAAGATTAGAGAACGATTTGAAGAAAAGCAATATTAAAACTAAACATATAACTAACCTAAATAAACCAAGCATACACAATGAAAAAGATTATAGCTTTTATTGGCGTAATACTATGCTCGGTAGCACACAGCGTAGGAATATGCCAAAACGACGTATCTCTACAGGTTGAATTACTCTCTCAATATGACGCTTACGGAGAAAGTGACGGGTACGACATTTGTTATCATTTAAACGAACTTGCGCCATCCCCAAAAATATTTATTTTTGGAGAATCTATAACAGAGGGAACGTATGAAGATTTTTTAGCACATGTGCCTTACCTCAAAAGAAGCGAAGAAACAACGGTAGATGGACAAATAAAATATATATACTTATCTAATTTTGATTACGGAGGTAGAACATGGGACTTCATTACTCTAACATTTTGCTGGTACTCCATACAGTCTGTCTATAAGTTGTATGAAATAGAATTTACAATGAGCGACGAAAACACGCTTGCCAACCAAGTCAAGCAAAATCAGACTTTTCAAAGTTTGAAAAGCCGTATTATAAAAAAATACACAAGCGAAAAGTTCTCGTGGCATATAACCCGATTCCCACCCAACGCCTATTGCGTAAACCTTATGAAGTTAAACTCAAAAGAAAACTACGATACGGTTATTTCTATTTTTATAAACCAAGAAGAGGGCGTTAGCAAGGGAGGTGAGTATAGACAATATCTTACATTGTCTTACACAAATCAACTAATGAAAGATTGGTATAACAGCTATACGGACGACGATTTTTAATGTAACAGTTTTTTTAATATGAAGAAACTTATTATCTCAATTCTCGCAATTAGTAGTATCTGCTTTTTGGCAAGCCCTGTTCAGTCAAATGCATCCGACATACAGTCTCCTGAAATGGTCTATATTTGCACAGGATCTTCCTCGGCTCGCTACCATCGCAAAGCGGACTGCTGGGGCCTGCAAAGCTGCAAAGGTTCAATCAAGAGACTCCCGAAAGATGAAGCAGAAAAGAAATACCACCGCACTCCATGCAAGGTGTGCTATAAATTAAAGTAATTTGAGAGACGACAGTAAGATAAAGATCGGTATATGGTGGCTATGCGGATTCGCGTTGCTGTTTTTACTGATGCTTATTCAGGCTAAATGGGACGACGCTCCATTTATTCTTGATTTGCTTGTGAATATACTTTCCTTTGCAATAGGAATTTCTATTGCGTTATGGGCTATTATCGGGATTATTCATATGCTTATACTCCCAATCAAAGAAATCCAAGAAAAAGGTATTAAGAAATTTATAAGTGAGGTTGCTGATTGTTTTGTTGGAATTGTCGTTCCAGCAATCCTTTTATTACTATTCATATATGCTATAGCAAAAAGCATTATACCATGACCGGCAATAGAATAAAGAGCAGATTAGGAGCCCTGGGTTATCAATACACCGAGGTAGCCCAGGCGATGGGAATATCGAAGCAGAACCTGTATGGATGTCTTCGTAGTGAGAATGTAAGTTCGCGCGTGATTGAGCGTATCGCGGAGGCTTTGGGAATCCGTGTATCGGTGCTTTATGGCGAAGGAGAATTGATGAATATCGACGACTATGCCGAGTTGCACACCCTCCGCCGCGAGAACGAGCTACTCAAGCAGCTCCTCGCCGAGAAGGATGCTCACCTCAACTCGCTGAAGCGATAACAGCACTACCAAATTGTTCCGATATTGAACAACAAGAAGGTGCTGAGTGTCGTGTTTTCTCGGCATTTCTTTTCATTATCGGAACAAGAGTTACCATTTAAGCGCTTTTTTCACCATCTTCTTTCGGAGGTCGTCGGTAACCTTGCGGTAGCGAATAAACTGTTTGCTGTTATAAGCATGACCGGAAAGTTCAGAGACAAGATTCTGATCGTTGAACACCTCAAACATCTGACCGATAAAGTTACGACGAGCCATGTGCGAGGAGGCCTTGTCGCACAGCCTCTCCTGCGTGATGCGACCGGTCTTCGGGTCGAGATAGTTAAAGTACCGGGTCAATCGAGCGGCAAGAAATACCTTTTTAAGGGCTTTATTGTATCGCCAATCCAACTTCGTGAATAGTTGATCAAGGGGCCCTTTATCCGAAAATCGTTTCATGTAAATCTCGGTTGCTGTATCATTCAAGGGGACACGCAGCACTTTTGCGGTTTTACGGTGCGTTTTTTCGGCTATATATTCAACAACCAACCCATCGTCGTTCTTGGACACATTCAAAGCACGAAACGCCTTCAAATCGCTTAATCTGCAACCTACAGCACTTTGAAACAAGAAAGCATCACGGTAATACTCCAACATCGGATGACGATGCAGGCGGGTGCGCTTCAGCTGTGATATCTCCTCAACAGTCAATAGATAGGGTTCACCATAGACCGAATCGTCGAGTTTCATCCCTTGGAACGGATGATGCGTAGTCATCCCTTCCTTGTTTGCCCAATTGACAAAAGCACGCATGGCTGACAGTTTAGCCAGCACGGTATTCTTTCCTCGCTTTTCGATAGGACGACACTCTCGATAGATTTCGGGGTATTGTATTTGTATAAGGTGTTCTTGCTCCAGAAAAAAACGAAAATCCCTTGCGGTATGAATATCAAAATCGGCAATATTCAATTGCCACAATGAGACACGGGACATTTTGGCCTTGTAGGCCTGATATCGCAACAGGTCACGAATGATGACGCGATGCTGCTTTCGTCTGTTTTCCGAAAAGTCGGAATTTGACAAATACAATTCATAGATTGCCTCTATCGGTTCCATCGACCGATTATACGCAAGCTCGGAGCCGGAATCCAATGAATCCATATACACCTTAAGATTCTCCGATGTAGCAAGGCCCTTCGCGTGTGCTTCGTGAAACCAATCTAGGATAGCGGATTTAATTTGCAGGATTCGCTGATTAAACTCATATCGCTTTGTTTCATCGTATGCGACCTTAGCTCGTATGGACTGCGTATCGTTACTCCAATATATGGGAGCAATCTTCAGTTGGCTGGTATAGGATATTTGCGTTTTCGCGCCATGATTCAATCGAAATCGAATCGAGGCCGGGCGATTTTTATTTTTCGCCTGTGTGAGCTGGAAAGCTTTTATTGCGGTCATGGTTGGTTTGATTATCGTTCTGCAAATATACAAAAGTTGTCCGGTATCCGTACAACTTTGTGCTATATTTTGCAATATTCCGCAATATTTGACCTACCGCAAAAGTTTCCTAAAACAAACGCCACACATTGATTATCAATATATTACAAACGCCACAAGGACCACTTCGAGGCGTATTACACCATTTCCGTTCCGAGTACACGAATCGGTGTTAGACGCTCGTCTAACACCGATTTTGAAAAAAGTTGTCCGGTACTTGTCCGGTATATCTATTAATCCCGTTGATTTCTTTTGCAATATAGCAAAAAACTTTTTGATGCAAAAATTCCATATTGAATACAGCCGCTAACTAACCTTAAAACTCGTGGAATTTTCGTCATCTTTCAATCTGATGGCATTTACAATTATGGGAACAACATATAAATGAGTGTATATCCTCAAAGAGTAGAGCGTTCAGGTCGCCTGTAAGATAAGCTACCTCTTCCCCATTCGTATCTGCATCACACGCCTCGGTAATATCATCGACTAAATGGCGCAATTCGTGTTCAAAGGAGTTTAAAAACTGCGCTGGTGTTGAAGATAGCCCAACAACAACCACGCTTCTGCGTGTCCGCTTATTCGTATAGGTCAGCCCTGTATCGAGATTGCCACGAAGAAGGTGCTTTTTGGCTTTGTGGTATATCTTCTCGTTGCAGTCAAGAAATTCAAGGTCGGATAATATACGATCGGTGTGGTAGCAGGTCACGGCATAATATATCCGCACCCACCACCTACACCTTCGTATATATACATCCGTGACCTTCATTAGAGCATCTCTTCCCAGAAGATAGGGCGACCGGCGCCAATGCAGTCTGCATAGAATCGTGTAAAGGGCAACCCGTCATACCCATCGGGGTCGTCCATATAATCCTTCACAAACATTACAAGAGCCTGATCGCTTGTTATCGAGCGAACATAATCAGCTTTCGCCATGTTGGCTACATAGACTGCATCATATCCAATATTCTTTTCGAGTTTGATATTGTACTTTGCCAGCAGGTTCTCAACTTCCTCCTTTTTTAACGGAGTTATTTTCCCGGGCTTCGTCGCGCCCGTTGGCATAGACTCCATTTGAGATACCGCCCAATCGCACATCTTCTTTGAGAAGTGCCACCCGTAGTTCGACAGATAGGCCGCCATAGCTTCGGGCATTCTTTCGTATGAATCCAATCTATCCATAGTTATAAAGGTTAAGGGGAGGAGCGTTTCACCCCTCCCCTGATTGTTCGTTAGCGACGGCGGCGACGTTCGCCATAACCACCATCACGTTCGCCATAGCCGCCAGAACGCTCACGGTATCCGGCTCCATAGCTCCCACTTCGGCTGTTATCTCCGACCTTTGAATTCGAGGAGTCTTCCTCTTCTACGGCCTCGCATAACTCTTCGAATATCTCCTCAAGCTCCTCGAATGCCTCCATCATTTCCTTGGTCAATTCCTTGGCCTTCGAGCCTCCCTGGCCCTCACGCATCTTCATCATTCTCCAGCCCATAGTTACTCGGTTTTAGGTTTCATTCTCTTGCATAATTCCTCCATCATCTTCTTGATTTCGGCCACCTCGCCTTTGATCGTCGAGAACTCTTTTGCTCGTTCTGCCTCCTCTTTAGCTTTAGGATTCAGAGCCATCAACATAGAGTCGCATAACTCTACATTCTTGCGATGACGCTCCACTTCGCTTAAAGCCCTTTGGCTTGCGCTCTTGAAGGTCTCAATCTCGGCCAATATCGATTCTCGGTTTTCGCTCATAACTACGCCTTTTTCGCCATAGTCATATACGGTTAAGTCCGCAGGGACCTCCCGAAAGGTGACGTTCTGGCTATCATTTTTCACCGTTATATCTACGACATTGATGGATCTCGGAGGCCACATAGTTGGTGTAGGTGCATCCATTTTAACACGGATGTCCGACACTTTCACTACGTCGTAAATCACCACTTGTGGTGTATTCTTATCAAGCACATATAATGGTGCTCCTATACGAAGATTATGAAACATAGGTTTAACTTTTAATTGATTTTACGTTGTGGTTTCGGGGGTTGTAGCCACACCTGCTGCCGTGCCTGACGTGAACTCCAAGAAGCGGATTACGCCCGTAGCCTTGTTAATGTAGGCGAAACGCTCCGCGATGCTCGACACATCACTGCCAACTATCTGCGTGCTCTGCGAATCAAGAACCGCAACCTTCCTCGTACCCGAGACTGCTCCCGTAGTTGCAAGCGTGGTTGTACCATTGTGCGGCACTACGATTGTCACGGGTAAAGCCTCACTACCAGCGGGGGCGGCTGCATGAATGCGAAGCAACACGATAGATTCACACGGAAGTTGCGCGTAGCAGCGGGGATTAATTCCGTAATCCACACTCTCCTCGGTGACCTCTACGGCATTCGTTGATAAGGTGTAGATGCCTCCGACATCGAGGCGTGGGATCGTACCACCTCTGCGCACAAACTGCGGACCTTGAATCCACCAATAAGGGTTAATCATTGCAGGGAACATAGTCGCCTCCTTTCCTTATTGGTTAGTAACCTCCATAACCACCACAGCCGCAGCCGTAACCCGAAAACGCTACAGGTGTGCTGTACGACACGGGAATCAAACTACCCATTGCAGGGGTGTAAGGAACGGTAACCGTAGGCGGTTGCTTGCACTCGATAGCTGCCAAACGCTGGCTCAAATCGGTAAGAGCTGCATTGACGGGAGCGATAGCCTGACCTACTACACCGGCCGTGAACTGGTTCTGATGCTCAAGGTTGAGCTGCGTGGATAGCGTGGCGTTCTTCTCACGAAGAGCATCGATCTTGTCCAGAAGATTGGTCTTCTCCAAAGCATCGATACGCGAGGTAATAGCGATCGTCTGATCCTTGATAGCACCCTTGACATCGCAGAAACCCGACTGCATCTGCGCTTGAACCTGATGCAAGGCCTCCTGAATCTGACCAATCGAACAGCCAAGCTGCGTCGAGAGGTTCTGAATAGCGTTGGCGTTTCCCTGCAAGGCTTGAGCGAAATACTGCTGACCGCAGTTGCCGTTGCCATCACCATTCCAGCCGTTGCGCGAAAGCGCCCACAGGAACAGCAACCAAATCCAACCACCATTACCGAAACCACCCATGCCGCCATTGTTCATGGCCATCACAAGGTTAGGATCAAGCGACGGTGCGCCACTTGCACCATCAGGAAATACAATAGTCTCTTTCATTGTCTTTAATTTTTTTTAAGGTTAAACATCCGTAATCGTTGGCCATTGACTACGATGCAAAATTGGGGAACAATGAAGAGCTACGGAAGCGGTTATTTGCTACTTACTTGCGAGTTACTTGCGAGTTACTTGCACCATCGAATATCTTTGAAAATTCGGCTTCAATCCGCTTGAAATTGAAGTCAAAGGACTTTAGCCGTCGCTTGTCGTTTATCGTGTCAATCTTTTGGCACACGGCTTGCCTGGTGATGCCGAGGTGCTGGGCAATGGTGCTATGTGACATTCCTGCCTTCGAGCAGAAGTATGCCACCAATTGTCGTGCAGATACGACATCTTCGAGTCTCGATTTCGACTCAATTACAGATATTGCAATCTCGGTCTCCTCCGAAACGAGGCGAAGAACCTCCTTGTATATTTTACACATAGATATAGCGTATTTTGATATATTTTTATAAACTTGACGGTTTTTCCGACAGGTAAGGGCGTATAGAATAAGACTGTTTATTCGCCCTTTGGTATGGACACAGTTATCCCACCATTTCGTTGATATCAACAAAATGGTTACATAAATCAAATGCGCATGGTAGATACATCACCCGACCGCATTTCGCTATGTCGGAATGATTCGGAGTGTATGATTGGCTTTTGGCGCAGAAGGCGCAGACACTTGACCCTCACGATAGAGAAGCGACGTAGGGTCGTAGCCTTTAAAAGAATGGTTAAAGATAATGTTTTCGGAGGTGCTTGCCACTCCACCTCCTCGATAGGTTCATCGAGATACTGCCCACCATCGGCCACAATATACACCGACTCCTCGACCGTGTTAAGGTCGTGGAGCATAGGCATCAGTAACGTGATGATGAGCAGTATTTCGATGACTCGTTTCATTGTTCAATCGTCTTTGGAGGTTCTGTATAATCTTCCCACCAAATAAAAACAAGGTCGTACATATTGTAGTTTTCTCGGATAAAGTAAAATAAGGGTTGCCTTATTGTACTTTGGGTTGTCTAATGGTTGTCTAATTCTTTCCAGTTTTGCAAGAATTGGAAAGAATTTACAAATACACGAACAACTGAATAATCAGGCCTCCGAGAATCGTAGCCGTCAAATCCCACCAATCAATCGGCACGAGCTTAACCACCGTGTCGTACATCTCCTTGAGGAATGCCGCAGCGATCACGGGCAGGATGCAGACCTCAAGGCCAACGACCATCGCAAAGAAGGCAGCGATAATCATGCCTACGATGAAGTGCCAATACTTGTCGATTCCGATACCTCGAAACCAACCCATTACTTTTTCGTAAATCTTTTTCATAGCTTTTGCAAATGTTTTATATGATTGTAATAGTTTTTGTGGCAGGAATAAAACATTGATATGTTTGATGTTCAGCCGTTTGCTTATGTGATGGTTATGTGATTGAAATAGTCTTTGCAAATCCTTTTCGCCTTCAGTGCAAATCTTTTCTTTTTCAGCCACTAAATAAACCTATCTCACAATGCTTATTTGGGTACTTTCTATTCAAATAAGCAATAAAGTCGAGTTCGCTCCATCTTATTATGTAAAGAAATGTTCGATTCTCTTTACATTCACTTGTCCTTATGCTCAAAATTTTCCGTTTCTTGCGCACGTTCTTTTCGATATGCTCAAAATTTGCGTTTTTTTGTGCACGTTAGAACGATATTAGGTTATAATTCACACCCACACCAACATACGGCGATAACCCCTCTCGGCTCATGCCATAGCCCACCTGCACACCGATACCCCAACGGCTCGGCTTTTTGATTGTTGTGGCCGTAAATGTGTTCTTATTGTACACCTCCACCCAATCGAGCGTGGGATGTAATCCTCCGATCGCTGGGCCACTCACCTGTGCGCGATAGGTCGAATCTTCGTATGTTCTTCGCTCCATCGACACCTCTACATCGACCGAATCAACCACCGTCCGCTCTCTCCATACCGTATCGGCTGGAGCAAAGAGCATGATGGGCCATCGAATGGTGCGGAACTCCGTGCGCGTGACGTTTGTCGGCACGGGTCGGTCAATGAACATGGTGTCATACTCCACACGCTCCACCTCCACCACTTCGGGCGTTGCGAGGTAGTGACCCAAGAAAAAGGCCACCACCAAGCAAACTATAAATAGCGTGTTTCTCATAAGGCTATACCACTTCCCAATCCTCGGCAAAAATATCCTCCCATGTCGGAGTGTAACTCGTTGCCGTGGTTGTTCTTCCATCTGCGCAGCTCACAATCAGAACTTGGTCGTGGTAATTGATTCCGCCATGACCTACCGTGCCTATGTGTTGTTTTGCGAATTCGGGCAAGCTTGTCATCTTGGGGACAACCTCTTTCGGAATGTCAGATGCGACTTGCGCAACGATGAATTTGCCAACAAACGAATCTACTCCATGACGAGTAAACATTTCACCGCTTTTCATGCGGTCGATAATTTCTGAAAATTTCATAGTTTAACTCTTTTTAAGGTTGCTAGTAAGGTTGCTAGTTACGCTCTAAAGCCATACACCTTTTGCTCTACACCCCATTGAGGCAGGGTGTCGATGTGTAGCCACGACACGCCCTCCTCCATGCGGATAGGATGAGGTAAGAGGTGCGCGTTCTGCCGAATCTTCTGCCGTGCCTCCTCCGCCGTCATACCCTTCACCGTGAAGTCGCCAGCCTTGCCGAGCAGATGGCTCGAAAGATACACCGACCCCTTCTCCTGCACCAATGGGCACATGTTACAACGAAGGCCACGCTGACGCATCAGCGAGTAGTTGCAGGTCATGGGTGCTTGAAGGATATCCCGACGGATGACGAGCAGGGTGTGAAGGTAGTCCGTATTGAGGAATTGCCAACTCGCCTCGCCCCACTCTTCCAAGGTGTGATTGCACACCAGCTCTTCAATATCGAAGAACTGCCGAATCTGATTGATTATCTCCTTGCGTGTCATAGGCTATTTCTCATCCTCTTTAACTTCGACAATCTCCTCCAGCTCCGAGCGGTTGAACAGCTTGCTGAAGAACTTGAATACGTTGATGTGCAGGTGCAGACCTTTGTACTCGAAGTAGTTGTTGAAGATGCTCGTCAGCTCAATGCCGACCACCACTACAAACATAACATACGAAAGCACGGGAACATGAAGCGCAGACCCGAAAGCGATGCCCATCATGCCTGCAAGCGTGATCCAGCAGATGTAGTCCACTAACTTGTTGATCGATCGACGGAGCAAACGCGATTTTCGGATAACCTCACCACGCGCTTTGGCGGCCCTCGTGCCAAACACGCAGTCCGTTATGATCAGCACCAAAGCCAAGATGATGAACGGAGCCAGCCCAACGTAGAAGTCCACGATGGGCGATAGCACCGTAGCCGTCGCGCTACCGATGATGTTTCTCTCCTGCATTTCTACTACTCGTTGCATCGTTTTTGGGTTTCAATAAATGTCTGCCACCACTCCATTACTTGATACCGAGCTTTGCGCAATCCTCGTCGATGTGTGCTTTGAGTGCCGAGCGTTCAACAAGGAAAGATTTGTACTCCTCAATTTTTCCCTTCGCAACCTCCTCGGAATAAACGCCGAGGATCGAAGCGTTGTACTCGTTCACGAGCTTCTGCTCATAGTCCAAAGGCCACACCGCGTTGATGACCGCTTGCGTGATTCGATTAGCCGTAATGGGCGACCACACCACCACCTCATAGGCGGTGTATTGTTGGATTGGCTCCATGTCGTCCATCTCAATCGTGATCGGCTGAATGTCCCAAGCGTAGCGATAGCTACCATCGCCTACCTTCGTCAGCACTTCGGGCTTATTGTCGTAAATTACTCTTTCCATAGTTTTTTTATTTTTCAGGGATGAAACAAAGGCGGGTGCCGAAATTACCTGCGCCATCGGTCGCTTTATTGTTTGTGATCGAGCACAATAACCCAGCAGATGCCCCATGTCGAGCGATACCGCCAAAAGCGACAGCGCGGACGGCCGACGCGGAGGGGATATTCGTGTAAAATGAATCAGCCCAATATGATGTTGAACCGCCTCCAATCTCTGAGGTGATAATATCTCCTTCATCTCCGAACGACGCTTTTTTCACAAAGCCGCTATTTCTCGCGAAGCTACCTCGCGCCTCTTGGCCTTCATCAATGCTATCGGCATATTCCGAAGGACTGTTTGCAAAGTAAGCAATAGAGGTGTCGTCACCGCCATTAGCTGAAGAAGGATTAACCCTCACGTTGATTCCATCTACCCACGCCCATATATGACCAAATGGATTCTCGACCCCCCTATATCTGTTTGCGTACACAGACTTTAAAATAGAGTCGTCCTCCTGCTTCACATCGTGCGCTACCTCTCCCGATCCGTTGCCGAGGCTATTGGTCACTCCGCACGGCACAAATGGGCTTTGCGAGTTCAGTGAGCTCCACTCCGAATCAGTCAAGGTTGTTACACCGTTACCCAATCCCCCCTGCTTGCACCCATTACCATCTTTTTCGCTCGTTACAGCAAGCTGGCAATTTCTGTTTGCGTATTCAACGTGATATAGCCATACCAATGTCCGATATACATCGTAAGTCAAGCAATTCCACTCCGACGTTGCAGGCTTTCTATTTCGCGCATAGGAGCGGGCGGAGGTTCGACTGATGTTAGATGCAGGGCGACCGAGATACGTGCGATATGTGCCGTCATATGATGATCCATTATTACCACCTCTATAATCAGCCGTAGTGTTCTGTACCGAAGCGAGCTTTGAGGTGCTGCGCTGAACCGTAGCCTCATAAGCCGAGATGTACATTTTCGGGACTTTATGGTAGCCCGATACGGGATATTCAGAAATCCAACAACGTCGAATATCGCCGATGGTCTCGAACTTACGATAGTGCATCGGAATCTCAACCATCACCTGACCCTTCGAGCCGTCAAGCGTCGCACCCGCCCAATCATCTTCGGGAAGATACTCTACTACGTTGCCGTCATCATCAAGCAAGCAACCCTTCATCTTCTTGTGGATCGGCAACGAACGATGCAACGACATGTTGCCAATGCGTGTCATAGCCGTAGAAGACACGGTCACATTCCACTCAACACCATAGGCTGCCTCCTCCTCATTGTATGAAAACATAGATGCGAGCTTGACCTGCTTTAGCTGATTGCCATCTACTACGATACTTGCAAGCGATTGCAGGTCTGCGCCTTCAGCATCGGGGAGCGAAAGCACATCAAAGATTGTATGTTTTGACCACACCGTACCGTCCCAAGCAATCACAGCGAACTCCGAAGCATTCAACACCACACCGCCCATATTCGCATAAGTACCTGCCTCGGTGGCGATGTAGAACGTATTGACTTTGGGCGTCCCCGGGTTTGTCGAGGGGGTTGCAACTCCACCAAACCTATCTAACAGCTTTCTGCGGGATTCCTCAGCCTCCTCACGAGCTAACTCATTAGTCTTGCGCTGAGCCTCTGAATCTACACGGTCAACCTCATTAGCCTCTCGCTGAGATTCAGCATTGGCACGAACGGACTCAGCCTCCTCACGAGCCAACTCATTAGTCTTGCGCTGAGCCTCTGAATCTACACGGTCAACCTCATTAGCCTCTCGCTGAGATTCTGAATTTACACGGTCAACCTCATTAGCCTCTCGCTGAGATTCAGCATTGGCACGAACGGACTCAGCCTCCTCACGAGCTAACTCATTAGTCTTGCGCTGAGCCTCTGAATCTACACGGTCAACCTCATTAGCCTCTCGCTGAGATTCAGCATTGGCACGAACGGACTCAGCATTGGCACGAACGGACTCAGCCTCCTCACGAGCCAACTCATTAGTCTTGCGCTGAGCCTCTGAATCTACACGGTCAACCTCATTAGCCTCTCGCTGAGATTCTGAATTTTGCACGATCGAAAGAGTTCCAAGCAACTCCTCCTTTACTTCTTTTGACCCTACCAAAAAACCAAGGGCAACCTCGGGAATTTGGTCTTTGAATTCTTTAACAATATCCATAGTGTTTAGATTTTATCTATTTCTAAAGGAATAATTTCCGTTACAAATACCGATGAAGAATGAATAGTGCTGATAGAATCGCTCAGCGATACTCGTACATAGTATGGCCCATTCATTTTTGCAGTTAGAGCTGAAGGGAGATGAACCGCTACATATCCATTTGAGTCCATTTCTATCGTATTCGAATCTTTCCACTCCCCGTTTAAGTATGAATATTTTTGGAAGATTGCTCGCTGGCTGCACAGATAAATATCAACATCATATTTGGATAGGCCTTCAATAATGGAGCTATCGCAATGCGCAACACGGAACAGTAACAAAACATTATCACCTTGCCGATGATACCCACTTGCAGATCCGCATATTACACGAAGTGCTTCCGCCATAGTTAAAAATATCTTAATATGCGGCCGGATAAACCGCCGCCTGTTATATTGTCAATGCTATTCTTTGCGCGTTCTGCGCGTTCTGCATAGTACAGCTGGAGCTTTTCATTACGGCCCGTAAACCACCATACCAGCATTTTGTATTTCAGGTAGGCAAACACCATCGGGCAAAGGACTCCGGTATGCTTAGAGTTGTCACCTACCTCAAACTCCCAATGCAGAATCTCGCCACCCTCGAACGAGCGGATACTGCCGGCACATGCGGATGCAAAAAGAGCGCATTCGATATTCAGTGCCTCATTAAACTCCGTGGCCTTATCCTTCGTTAAGACATAGTCTATATAAGAAGCATCTGCCGCTTCGGGTTGTCCAACGCGAAGGGCAGAAAAATCTATTGAGGTCTGCGAGATGCACTCCTCGAGCAGCCTGCTAACGGTAAATTTTACATTCTCGATCATAGGGCTTGCATGTGTTCAATTACCTTTTGAGCGGCTATCTGCGCCGCATTAGAATCATTCATAGCTGACAGCGAAAGTTCCGCAGCCTTCCATGCTACAACATCCACCAGATTCGCAGGAAACTCTTCGTCGTAGGATGGAACAGGAAAATACTTTGCAACCTCAACCTTGGCATAAGGGCCCAAACGAGAAGAGTAGTATTCGAGTCTTGACTGCCCATCGCATAGGGCTACCACAGGGAACTCTTCGCCACCTCGAAGCGTTGGGTTGAGCTGTTGCTGATAGCGTGGCCCATCGTCAAAAATAGGCACATTTACTGCGCGTTGCCAGCCCTTCATGCGGAAGGATGCCAAGCGCAAAAAGTTGGACGGAAGTGGCATTGAGCCACTACCATCCTCGTATGCCGTCAGGTCATCCACCGGCAAATCTTTCCCGAGGCCCAGGATGCGAATCGGTGCGACACGCATGATATAGGTAGCCGCCTCCAACAGGAAGTGCGACACGGGATAGAAGTCTGCATTGGCGGTGTTCGCATCAGGATGCACCTCATCAACGCAGCGAAGCGCTTTCTCAAGGATTGTATTCCAGACGGCCAGCATACTACTTCCAATTGGGGAAAATCGTGTTATACTTGCGAGCTGCCTCAATCTTCATATCGGCAACCTTCGACGACGAGAATACCTCACCGTGCGTCTTCTGAAGCCACAGCGTAGCCGTAGCCGCCGATGTTACCGAGTCCTCATAGATTGCCTCGGCAGGATTCGACAGCGAGCTCTCCGGAGTGATGGAGATAGTAGGTTTAACCTCGGCGGCAGTCTCTTTCCCTTCCTCTTTAATGTAAAACATCGAACCATACTCACGATGTTTTTTAAGGGCTTCTATGACCTCACTATTATTAGTTGCGTAAATGCTATTATCTACGCGGCCGAACATAATTACGGGCCGAAACTCGACTGCGACCAGACCGGTTGTCGTAGATACAAACGTGGTGTATTTGCGATTATCGCGCAGCTGAAAGAGCGTAAGACTTTTCATGGTAAAAGAAAGAAAAGCACGGAGCGCACAATACGCCCCGTGCATTGTTGTCGGATGTTATACAAAGATCAGAGCGTGCGTCTCAGGATTCGTCACCTCGAGGGTAAACGACTCGTCGATACGACGATCCTTAGTGCGCTGCTTACCGGCACTCTCCAAATCGAAATCGTAGTACGACAGCGGACGCTGAACGACCTTTCGGAAGTTGGCAGGGTCAAGCAGCAGAGCAGCGTTATCAAATCCTACCTCCGAGAAAGCGGGATGCGGCTTGGCGAGAATCGTACCATAGTTGGTCTCAATCTCGTTCCATGTGATACCAAACTTAACCTTCGTCTTACCGGCCTCGAGCTGCTTGTGGAACACGGCATTCTCGCCCAGCGAAGTACCGAAGCCCATACCATAGAACAGGATACGAGCGTCCGAACCATTGTTCGAGCCAAACGCACGAGCTATAACCGAGTTCATGAATTTCTCTGTTACACCATTGCCGCCATTGTCGATGGTATGACCTACCTTACGAACAGCACCATCCATGAGGTACTTCGGTCGGCCAGTGTCGGGGTCGATAATCATACGCTTAGCGCCGAAGAGCATAGCAAGCTCCGACTGCAAACGGAAGTCATACAGCGTGGACTCCTGCATATCGGCCATATTCCACTCAACCTCCTTCTCCTGCAGACGCTGGAAATAGGCCTCGGAGATGGTTGCCATATTGATCTGGCAGTAGTTCGAGTCAAACGTGGGCTGCACGATAGGATCCTCCGAGATAGCGACAAACTGATCTTTGGCCACACCGACACGATACAGAATCGTACTAGCCGGAAGAGCCGGAACACCGTTTGCGTTGATTGCGATAACGCGAATCTTTTTCGCTGCACGGTCGATGCTTACAATGTGAAGCAACAGCGGCGAAGAAGCAGGAGCTTTGGCCGAATCGCCTACAGCTGTAGCGGGTGACGAAATACCCGGTGCATTGTAGGACGGAACCATCAGGTTACCATCAACCGACAGCATGTGAGCTGACGAGAGAAGGATTTCAGCCACACCAAAGCTACCGTCCTCGTTATTGGTGGCAGTCACATTGGCCTGAACAACGCACGACAACGCGCGGCTTCTAATCGAGGGATAACGATACTCATCCGATCTGGTTTGGCCTTTCGGCATCTCGCGCGTAATGGTATCCATCGGGAACTTCGACGGCATGATTTTGGCCAACTTGCGCGAGAACGAAGACTTATCGACACTCGGCTTAATCGGATTGTCGGTTTCCGAGTTGTTCAGCGTAGGAAGCACGGTTCCCTGAATCGTCTCCTCTGCGGTAGCACCCACAAAGGCAAAGGCCAACATAGCCTCACCGGCACCGCAACTCAAAAATCCCAGAATCCACTCATGAGCAAAGACCGCAACGGCTGCAATGACAACGAGTGCCACGAGCGAGAATAAAGAAAAAATTTTGTTTTTACGCATATTGTGTTTTGATTTAAAAATGAAAAGTTCTATTTGAACCAACCAAGGCGACTATTCGCCCGCTCCTCGATATCATCATACCATTCTTTTGGTGCAGGCTCTGATTGCTTGATACCTGCAGCGCTACCGGCTGACGGAAGGCCGTCGGTCTCCTCGCGACGACGCTGACGCTCTGCATCGACCTTGGCGTTCTTGCCCTTGATCTCGCCGATCTCGCGAGCATCGGCCACATCACCCTCATAGCGCATGGCGCGACGATAGAAGTCAAGAGTTTCTGGAGCGATGCGATTCTCCATATAGGCACCCAGGTGCTTATCGATAAGATCACCCAATGCCTTGCGATCCTCGTCGCTCATCTCGTTCTTCTCGAACCACTCACGCACCACACTCTCGCTGGCTGTAAGATTGTCTGCCAGCGCCTTATCGCGAGCCTTGGCGGCCTCGCGGCGGCCCATGCGCTCCTTGCGAGCATTGCGCATACGCTCAAAATCGGGCGAACCCTCCTCGGGGAAGAACTCATCCTCATCCACGTTTCGGAATAGGGCCTCAGCAAGCGTCATATCGGGATCATCCGACAACGCCTCGACCATATCCAGAATCTCGGGATGATTCTTTGCTACATCACGGAACGCCTGCTCAGCAGTCTCATGACCGCGCATCTTCTCGTCGCTCTCAGCAAGGTAGTCCGCGAGCAAACCATCAAACTCATCGTCCGACTCGTAAGTCTTCTCGGGGAACTTCTCGGCCCAAAAAGCCTTTACCCTCCCTCCGCTCGGCTTGGTAACCTCAGCGGCCTCGGCAACACCGTTGTCGGTAGCCGCAGTAGTCACCTCAGCAACCACTTCGGGATTCTCCTTTTTGTTCTCGTTTTCCATATTTTACGGATTAAAATTTCTCTTGCGTAAAAGTATCAATTTACTTTTTTGGTTTTTTGTAAAAAAGGAAAACTATTTTTGCAAAAAGGAAAACTAAATTCGATTACCTATGGGAAAGTATCCAGTGATCCCGAAGTCTGACCGGACAAAAAAACTCTACGAGCGGATTATTGAGCGCTTTGATGAGATGCGGCGCGAGGAGAAGGCTGAAAACGCGATGCGTGCAGCTTACATCGTAAACAAATACTACTACGAGCGCTTGGCGGCTGAATTCGAAATCAAGCCCGACTACATCGCCCGTATCTGCATATCGAGGACATCGAGATAAAGATGGAAATCGCGGAAGTTCAAAGAATTCTGAGGATCAACGACGAGCGTAACGCCGCGTTGTTCGCAAAATATGACCCCTATACCGGATTAGGGTCTACGATTCCGCGTGAGAAATTCTATTTGGATAACAACCAATACATTCTTATTCCATGGTATCTGGCTAAGACATCATGGATTGAGGGAATACAGGAATATGGTTCATTGCGCAGCTACGCCAAGCACACCGGCGAGGATTACGACGAGCTTTACGATTTCCTCAACGACCTGCGTATCACCTACGACTTCGAATATTGGGCTGCAACATGTGTACTGATTCGCGGCCGTGAAACCGAGGAGCTCGTTCCGTTCATCCTTCGTCTGCCACAGCGAAAGCTCCTGCGCGAATTCATCGACGACATATTCAACAATAGGCCGTGCCGTATCATCCTCCTTAAATCTCGACAATGGGGAGGATCTACACTGACACAGATTTTCTTTGCCTGGATCCAGATCTTCCATCGAAAGAACTGGAACTCGGTTATTGCGGCCCATACGCAGACCGTAGCACAAGGTATTCGCGAAATGTTTGCTACGATGGCCGACAATCACCCGGACGATGTGTTCCATGTCGAGCTGAAAGCCTACGCCGGTACGCAGAACACCAAAATTCTCAAAGATCGCGGATGTGTAATTTCCGTAGGCTCGATTCAGAATCCAAACGCCCTGCGTTCTTCATCACTCAAGCTCATGCACTGCTCCGAGGTGGGTATGTGGAAAGATACACCCAAGCGTAAAGCGGCAGACTTTATTACTTCGATGAAGTCCTCCGTGCCTCGTATCCCTTACACCTGCATCGTTCTCGAATCTACCGCCAAGGGCGTTGGTGATTATTTCCACAAAACTTGGGTGGAGGCCGAAAAGGGAGAGAACGGATACAAGCCTGTATTTGTGGCATGGTTTGAGATGTCCGAATACTGGGAGGCCTTCCGCGATGAGGAAGAGAAGCTTCGATTCATCTACTCGATGTCGAAGTTAGAACTATACCGTTTCGATTGCGGAGCTACGCTTGAGGGTCTGAAATGGTATCGCAAAGAGCGCAAAGAGCAGCCATCGGATTGGAATATGCAGGAGGAGTTCCCGACAACTCCCGAGGAGGCGTTTATCTCGAGCGGCCGCCTGGTATTTGACCTGGGCGACATCCGTCAGATGATGAAGTTTACAAGCGAGCCGAAGTTCGTAGGCGAACTGACGGCCGATGCGCTCTATGGCCCCAATGCAATAGATCACTCACTGCGTTTTGTGGACAACATGGCCGGTACACTTAGCCTATGGGCTATGCCGGATAAGTCTATCAATGTCCGAAACCGCTATGTGGTATCAATGGATATTGGTGGCAAGAGCGATAAGGCCGACTGGACGGTTATATCGGTTATCGATCGTTACATGTTGATGAAGGGAGGATATGAGGAGGCTATCGGTACTTGGCGTTTCCACCTCGACCAGGACTTGGCCGTATGGCGTGCGGTGCAGCTGGCTAAATTCTTCAACAACGCTCTGCTTGTTGTTGAGTTCAACTCGCTCGACGCCAAAACCACGGAGGGTGACCACACATTGACTATTCTCGACGAAATCGTTGGGCAGTACCCGAACATCTACTATCGCGACGATCCGACCAAGGTGCGCGAGGGTCTTGCGCCTCACTACGGATTCCACACCAATAGCGCGTCGAAGCGCGACGTTATCACCCAACTGCAGCGACGTCTGCGCGATAAAACGTACCTCGAAAACGATAAGCGAGCATTGGATGAGTATGCGGTATACGAGCAAAAGGCCAACTCGGCAAGCTTCGGCGCTATTGACAATGAGCATGATGATATACTCATGAGTCGAGGCATTGGCCTTAAGGTGTCCTCCACGATGGATATACCAACCCTTATCGAGCAATCGCATGAAAAAGAAACACCACATCCGGTATCGAATGTGGTGCGTACTCAAGCGAGCATTTAAGATTATGCGGCGCCACGGCCAAAAGCCTGCTGCAACAATCGCATGGCCTCGGGGTTAGCGTGCTTTTGAGCCTCCTGGGCTACTTCGTTCAGGGTCTGCTGATCAAAGCTAACCGGTGCTGCTCCGGGCTGAGCCTGCTGCATCTGATTCTGCTGCTCACGAAGCGACTTGAGTTGCGAGAGCAGCTTCTTACCAAACGGAAGCGTCGTGTACTCAAGGAAGATATCCAGCGGAAGCCCCATATTCACCATCTGCATCAGATAGTCGTCAATACGCATGCGGAACGCCGGAGTGTCGATGCTCTGCGTTGATACGATCGAGTAGTCGTTCGCGATCTTCTGCGCCTTCTCGGGTATGTACTCACGAATCGTCGAAGCGTAATACTTACCACTAAGCGAGAGGTGGCGAGGACGATTGTAATATTGAAGAATCACCTTCAGCAACTTCTCATCACGAGCGACATACGATTCATTCATGCGATCAAACAGCAGCACAAAGTTGAGCATCGAGTTCTGCGCCTGCTGAGCGTAGAGCGAGCTGGGCGTTCCTGACTTCGACACCTGGCCCTGTAATGCGCCCGACAAACCGCTAATCTCCTTGGCTTGTTGCATATCGAAGTTCAGCAGATCCCAAATACCAAGATTGGTCGAGCTCTTCGATAATATCGACGGCATCTCCACGCCAGGCTTCGGAGTGTAGAAGATTACGCCGTTGATCTTCATAAGTTCCTTTACATACTGCTCACGATCTCGACCTTCCACGGCAGTCTCGGGCACCATCAAGGTGTTTTTGATCGCCCCCGCAGAAAGGGCCTCGAGAATCGTTCTTTCGCGATTCAGGTTGCGCTGCAAATCGATAGCATCCGACATCAACGACTTGCTTTCACCCAGCATGAGCGGCATAAGCGCAAAGTAGTAGGGATGCTGGCCATGGTTGTAGGGCGTCTCCATCTCGAGCAAGCAATTTCCATTGGGCGTAAGATACTTTACACACCAATACTCCTCGTAGTAACGCTCGTACTCCACAAGCGCATCCGTAACATCCTCTTCCGCTAATCCGGCTTCAACAGCCTGCAGCAAGCGACGCTTATTCTCGGCGTCAGCCGCCTGTTCATGCAGTCTAAAATCTTTGGTATACTCCTTAGGAGGGAGCGCCGAAGCTCTATCGTGGATCCATAACACCCAACGTCCCAGCTTCTGCCACACCTCAATCACACGACACTTATTCAAATCCGAAGCATCACTCCAGAAATCGAGTGAACTGAGGTTGTCTTTGGCCGTGCCGTTAATCTCTTCGTTATACCAATCTGATTGGCGCTGGTAGATCTCGCGCAGCGTTATCTCGTCCGAGGTGGTTGCTGCAAAATTTGAGATAAGTTCATCTATAGTGTAGGAGTGGAGCTCCGTGATGCGACGCAAATCAAACATACGAGGATCCTCCACATCCTGATTCCACGCCACGCGATTGATATCCACAAACTGCAGGAGTGCATCTGTATCGTTCTTATCCGACCACCTGGTATAAGTAACCTTTCCGACACTCACACCCGACGAACAAAGCGATATCGCATGATTCACATCGAGCATCGAACTCTTATTCAGATCCAAACATGCCTGTATCGTATTGGTCAGCATCTCGCCAAGCTCGCTATCCTCATCACGCCGAGCCTGAACCACCGACTGCGTTTTGTTGGTCAGCATCTGGCCGATAATATTACGCATGTACTGCTGAATCACGTTGTTCTGCATCGGCGTGAGTCCGGTCTTGGAGATCAGCTCCGACTCCTTGATTTGCTTGCCGGTATCAGGATCAGTCACCACGTCGCCCCACTGGTCACCGTGCATGTAGCGAACAAAACGCTTGTGCTCCTCACGCTTGGGGCGTAGCTGCATCCAGTCATTTGCGCAGGCTGAAAGCAGCTGCATATTCTTTGCGCGATCCTCCTCCGACGAACGTAGGTTCGACGCAACACTACGTTTAGGTTGCGTCGGCCGCTTGGCGGCCAACGCTTTTAATCTTTTAACATCTATCGTTCCCATAGCTATAACTATTTATTCCAGTCTTCAATCAACTTTCGCTTCTCCTCAACGATTTGGCGATACTCTTTTTTATACGCTTCGGGGTTGTTTATAACCTCAATCGCAGATTCCTCCATATTGTGGATTCCCTTGACTCTCGTTACGACACGAAGAGCCTTTTTACGTCGTCTTTCGTCCTCGGTAAACTCTACCTTGCCGGCTCTATTCTTGCCGCTTTGGGTGAGATCGAGCGACTTCAAAAGATCGGCATAATCCGCATCGAGTTGTTTCAACCCGGGAGCAACCACGCGACCATCCACCTCTCTGCCATACGGAACATCTGCGGCTTCTGCCTGACGAATCGTGATTAGATTTTTCTCCCACTTCTTCATCGTGCGAAGCACCTTTTGTTCTGCGGCATTAAGCTCGGATGAAGGCTTTTCTTTCAACTCCTCCATGCGAGCCAGTGCTACATTTTCCATCATTGCCATTCGGCGAGTGTAGTTATCGAGCGTCTCATCCTCAAAAGGAATTATTTCAATCTCTCGAATCATCGATTTCGGCGCATTCAGGATGCGCAAAACATCAGCGGTTGTACGCGAGCGGTCGTTAAACAATCCTACGAGGCCGGTAAGAATGTTTGCATACACATTGACATCAAAACCTGTTCCCATCACCAGGCACTGCTTAACCGCCATCCATACAGCAAGAGGATCAAAAGGCTCTGCCTCTTCGTCGGTTAGCCATAGCGGCTGTAAAGCTTGCGCCAAAATATCAACTGTCTTCTCAACCTCGGAACCTACAAGACCCGTAAATCCATATCCATTCAGTCCAGACTCAAGCAGTCCTCCTCCAATTGCATTTCGGAAGGTTGCAGTTGCAAACATAAGAGCCAAAGTCTCTGCGCTAAGCGGATTTTCGGGATCCTCATCATCGCCCTGACGAATCGCACACGACAACCAATAAGTAACCGCTGTAGGTGCCATACTCCAAGCCATATTCAGCAACCACTTGAACATCACGACATCCTCGACACCTTTCGCGTATGCCATCTTAGCATCGCGGTTAGCCTCTTTTTCGGCACGCTTCGAGAACTCGGCACGCTTCGATTCAACCATACGGTCAATCTCCTCGGGTCGGAGGCGCTTAGTCACATCTGCAATCTTGTTATTATTCTCCACCAACCGGTTACGCTCCTCATTTAAGAATCTCTCGAGATAGCGCCTCTTGGCCAACACCAATCGCTTCTCACGAAGATCCTTATTAAAGGTCTGCTGCCATAGATATTTTCGAGCCAGTTTCTCTTTGCGGCCATAGCCAAAGTTAGAGTTGTTGAATAGCGACACCTGCACAGCAAGGAACGTGCGATCTCGCTGCAGGGGGGCTATAAACGCCGCCTCGGAGGACTGCTGCGACTCATTAAACGCAATAGAGGCTCTTCGCTTAGCAAGCTCATCGGCCTCCTCCTTCGAGTATCCCTTCTTCTGCAACTGCTCAAGCTCAAACTTATACACCGCATAGCAACCAATCGAGCAGGCAAACAAATCGACCGCAGCATTGGGGATCATACCCCACTCACCGATTTTGCCAACCGAATTTCTAAACACGGCGTGCTTGGCGATAAATTGAGCGGTCAAGGTCTCTTTCACCTGCGCCAACCTCTCATTTCCTGCATAGCGCGATGACCAACGCTCCTTCAGCTGGGGAATATTATCCATTCCCCACTTCCATATAGCGACCAACTTTCCTTCGTCGCCATTCTTCACGGCGGGCCACAATACCGAGCGGATAAAGATTGCTTTGTATCTGGGTGAAATATTATAAGTCCAGAATGCAGGGATCGACAAGAGCTGTTTCAATGCCGTAAAGAATCTCCAGGCAATCTTACCTGCCGCCAACCAACCCTGCAGCTCGATCATAACCGAGTCCAAAGCGCCGGGCTTAGGCTTGTAGCTGGAGAGCGCCACTTTTGCAGCTGCCTTAAAGTACTCATAAGTATTAGGATCGCCCTGCTCGTTGAGCTGATCGCGGAATCCGGAAGAGTTGAGCAGAATATTCACATTGCGAGCCAAAGGAACATTTGCCGCAAAGCCATTCATGCGCTCAAGGTGTTTCTTCAGCAGCTCCAGAGGATTCTGCTGGAAGTCGATTTCAACCACATTGCGCACGCGCTTGATGAGCGCATTGGCCATAATAGTTACCTGATCACTATCCGCGCTCGCAACCTGCTCAACCTCTTCGACCTTGTGGAGATTTTTTTCCAGTCGTCGAATCGGGAAGTAGTTGGGAATATTAGCCATCTGCGTACCGAAGCGCTCCAACGATGCCGGATTGTAGATGCGCTGACGGCGATCCGAAAGCATCTCGCGCGACCACTTCAAGAATTCCTTGGCAGCCTTGGGGAGCATATCCCGAATCTGCTGCACTTGCTCCTCGGTAATCCTCATCTTCTCCATCGTGGGTGCCATATCGTCCTGCTCGAAACACAGCACGATGTATGTTGCCCAGCCTATCGTGGGGCGTATGTCCTGATCAATGCGGCCCGTTCGATCTGTTTCGTATCTAAAGACATAGGGATTACCGTTCTTATCAACCAACTGCTGATCGAACAATCGCTGAAGATCAGCTACAGATTTCAAGCCGGAGGCCTGAACGTGAGCAAGAATCTCCTGATTGTCGATGTTATCCATCGTGAGGCGCTTATCGTTGCAATCCACCCAGCCATTCTTACCCTCCATGAGCGCATCCCACAAAAATCCCTTACCGCCAATAGCGTTGCGCGATATGGATTGAATCATGTAGGCATACGATCTATAGGCAGATGTTCTAAACCGAATATCCTTATGGAATTTTGCTTTGGCTTCCAGTTGCTCTTTTGTGCCTTGGTAAGACTTCGTGCCATCATTCACACGAACATCAGCCATAGCCTCGGTTAAAAAGTTCTTGGCATAAACCTTATCGGCAGACAATCTACCTGCACGAATGGCTCGGCCGTCACGCAAACGGCCACCAAGGAGGAAGATCATACCCTCCAACTCCTGCGCTAATGTCTGCTTGGCTACAAGGATAGCTTTCTTCTGAGCCTTCTTATTGCGGAGTGCTTGACGGCGATGCTCTTGAGCGGTCTTGATTTGAGATTCCGACGCATTCTTTGCTTTGAGTTCCTTGGCCAGGCGGTAGAAAGATTGACTACGCTCGGTCTCGTGATCAATATCTTTCTGCGTAGCCTTAATATTGTAACGACTCTCCTCGATTTCCTTGTAAGCCGTAAACCATACATTTAACTCTGATTTGTTGTAGGGTTGTAAAAACTTTTCATCCGCATTCTCCATCGTCTCCACGATTTTTTTCATGTCGCGCGATAGATTCTCACGGAAGAATTCGACCATGGCACGAGTTTCGTCATCTACAGCGTAGCCAATAGGGATTCCAAACGCATTAGTTCCCTGCACCTGCACTTGCAATAGCTTAGCCAGCTGCTCCTCGCGATTTTTAATGATTGCATCCGTCAAGCGCTCGGATAAGCGATCCATCGTCGATTCGATAGATTTCTTATCCATGCCCGAACGAATCAAAGAAATGAGCTCGGGAACGTCCAAGAAACGATTGATACCGCCATCCTTGACCTCCTCTTCAAGCGCAGCCTGCACGATATTAGCAAGATCGACATTGTCGCGCTCGGCCTGCTTCACAGTTTGACGCAACGAGTTAATCACCTTATTCAGGCGATCGAGTTGTTTAAGCGTTTTATCCTTGGCTTTATCCTCCTGGGGAGTCAGCTTATTCTCTTGGTCGGACGCTGACTGCTCCTGAGACTCAGACGCAACAGGAGCGGGGCCGATGCTAAACTCATTTACCCCTTCGGGTCCGAATGTTTCTTTTGTATGAACAGACGTTTCGGTCGCATGCATCGCGTCGGGCTCATTATCAAATCGATTAACTTTCGCTTCCGATCTTCCGGAATATCCTTGAACCGAAATTCTAACTCTTCCCGTTTTCGCTTGAGCATCTCGATAATCCTCTGACGCTCTTGTTCTCTTTCTTGGTCCATCGTGGTTTGTTTTAATTGCATCAAGAACTTCTTTTACATAAGGCATTACGGCCTCGACAACATCGGCATACCCATTGTGTAAATCAGGGGGCAAACTTTCGAGCAATTCACGGATTGCTTCTTCAGTTGAATATCCTGCGAACACTCTGCTTACCAAATCCTCGCCATCATAGAGAGTGGGATTAGCTGCATTGCCTACAAAGGTAGCAATAATTTCGTCTGCTACTTCCAAGGGGTCGGCCGTTTGTCCGAAAATTTCACGACCGGCAACCTCAAATCGCTCTTCGCCGACCTCAAGCACGGTATCTTGAAGTCTATACAGCACACTCCCTATGTGGGTCACATTATGCGCAAACTCATGCATGATGCTATCAGGGAGTTCCGCTATATCGGAAATCATTTGAGCATTCACCATGATTCGGCCAGATGGCGTAAATACGGCTACTGCATCGGGATTAATAAGTCCATCCGCAACATTCTCGCTTTGCAACTCATTGACAAAAACCTCTGGCGTTTCAGCAACGATAATTTCATTCGACAACCCAAATTTATCAGCAATCTTTTGCGCATTAGATGCGACTTCCTCCGCATGTTCGGCCGCCGGTGTATCAAAAGATGACACTGATGTCAAATCCGTACCACTCACCAAATCGTAGAGTATGCGATCCGTTACCTGCTCGATGCGCTCGAAGTTCTTGATACCGAACAGCTCCTTGCCGACCCACGACCAGAACTCCTGCAGGGCTTTACGCATCCGATCGAGGAGCTTGCGGGCTCGATTCTTCTTCACCGTGTCATTCGCATTCTCGTCAATCATCTGCTGGGCCATCGCCTCCATCTTGGCCGAGTTCTCACGGCCCGATATGCGGCTCAACGCCTCCGATGCAACCTTATTCTCGTCACCATGGATATTGGCATAGTTAGTATCGGCCATCACCTCATTCCATACAGGCGTTCCCTTCAGGAGCTTTACAATGCTCGCCCAGCCCTCAGGATTATGCTTTCGCATAGCATCAGACCAAATGTGCGTGTACTCGTGGATAGGCGTATTGGGATTCATACCGCTCTCGGTCAAATAGACCGTAGTTCCGTTCGTCCAACCATATACGGTACCATTCGGGCGACGATAAAACATCGGAGCAGGCCCAATGGAGAAGAAGATATCATTCGACGAATTGGCGATGTTCTTTATAGCATCCATACGAGCATTTTCATCGCTTGCAGCATACGCCCAAACAGGTACCCCTGCATCTTTTAAGGACTGAATGACATCTGCGCTTGCATTATCAGGAACAACCGCACCAGCAAATTCATTGAAGTACACGGGCCGTTCGAACTTCGTTTCAAAGTACATCACGGGGTACTCGGTACGAATGGCCTTGACCATGTCTTTTAAGCGTTTTACATCCTCATCGGATAAATCAACGCCATACTCACTCTTAAGATAAGCCTGAGGATCATTCTTTGTAGCAGCTTCCGCAAGACGCTCCAAGCCATAATCCTCGTAGCCGGTTGCGTTTGGTTGGCATTTTTCGCCAAGATCACACATTACGCTACTCCACTTATCCTTAAACGCATCCACTTCCTCTATCGAAGTCTTAAGCTGGCGCTTTCTCTTCCGAATACCATCAAGCGTAACCCCGGGCCGTAAGAGGCGAGCCGCAAAGTTGGAGAATCCGATGCTCAAACCAGTCGCCCCTGCACGACCTTGCAGGCGCATTTCCTTAGATGCGTTCTCTAATGTATTAGGGATATATCGGCGATTACCTGAAGGTGTATAGCCCTTAAATATCACCTCCTTGATAGCATATCGATCTTCGAGCGAATCAAGCCATTGAGCAAACTCCCCCTCAAGACCATTTTCCTTAACCTTTCGCTCAGCAAGCAATAAGGTGTATTGCGGATCAACCTTCCCGCTATATTCCATATCACGGTGAACGTCGCGCACGAACCCACTTACACTATCGTAATCGTATCCATACTCGTTGATGGCATCAATCGCCTCTTTAGCCTTTCGACCAATCAGTGAGTTTTCCCCTCTTTCTGCTATAAGACGATTGCCCCTCTCTATAACACGCCTCATGTGCGCGTTAAATTTATCACGACTACCATCGTGCTTTTCTTGCACATACAAGTCAAGCACACGATTGCGCTCCTCGTCGTTCAGGCAATAGAAATCTTGGCCGCCCGTAATTTGAGTCATAGCCTCGTGAAGCTCGGGACTAAACTCGGCTTGGGTTCTATGAATCTCCGGTGCATCTCCTCTTTGATGCAGGAACATATAAGATAACGAATCTCCGCTTCGACCATCCAGCCAAGAATTCAAGGCTAAACGAACGCTATTCTGCATTTCATCGGGAAGCTCCATGATATCCTGCGAGGCCCGATTGTTACCAAGTTGTTTCTGTACCTCGGGATAGGTAGGAGTCCAAGCATCGCCAAAGTAAGTGCCGATATTTTTACCTGTCTTCTTGGCAATCATAGCGGATGGGAGCACAAGGGTAATATCCCCATATCCGGTATGCTTTTGACTATTGGAATCTATCACTGCCACTGAAGGATTCGCCAAGCCTCCCAAACGGAACGCTTTTCGCAGCTTTTCCTCTGATATATTATGCAATCCAACAAGAGAAGGATTTTCCACAGCAAAAGAATTAGCCGGCACAATATTTGGATTCTCAAAGTTTTCCACTATCTTTGTAGCAGAATCAAGCTCTTGTTTATTTGAGGCTTCCGCGATTGGTGCGGAGATGCGCAAATAAGCGAGGGCTTTCTCTTTGTCCACTGTTGTAAGATACCCTTTGTTAATCCAATTCAAGATACCATCCCCGTCCTTCCCGAACACAGACTTAACAATATCAAAGTCGATATCAGTACCCATTCCGATATCTATAGACACCAAGAAATTACCATCGGCAGTGCTGAGTTCGGTTAGCACTGAACGATTACCCTCTCTTTGGTAATTGTTAAATACAGCAATGGGATTAGCCAACGCCATAGGCAATCCACTTAGTTCGGTCGCGGAAAAACCGTGTTTGCGTATTTTTTTAAGCAGCTTGCTACCGTATAGCCTTATGGGCTTATTTGGTACACCTCCCGCTATCAGCATAGGCGACGGCATTCCGAGATCAAATATTATAGCATTAGCATTTTCTTCGGTAAAGCTGTCCAATTGCTCATTGAATCGTTGATTCACCGCCTGCATCTGCACATCCTTGCGTTGTAAAGCCTCCTCAACCATTTCGGGAGTAGCATTAACCACCTCGACGCCGGCATCCTCCAATGCCGTAATAGCCGCTTCGGTAGCGAGCTGTTGCGCCTCGGTTGCAGCCTGAGGATTCTCCGAAGACACCATAAACGGCACCTCATCTTCGATGCTTAACTCTTCCTCTTGGGTTTCCTCATTTGTTGGCTGTTCTTGCTCGGTCTGCTCATCTACCACATCAGCCTGCACCTCTTGCCGTAGAGCCTCTTGTTCGCGCTCATAGTTGCGGCGCATCTGCTCCTCCTCGTAATCCAAGCCCTCTTGCTCGGCCTGTATGTTGGCGGATATTTTTTCAAGCTCCTCCTTGGCCTTACGAACGGTATCCACGGAGGTATAAACAGCGATTACCGTATCGAGAAGTTCACTCTCCTCAAAACGAACGCCCATTGCCTTGAGTCGTTCGGGAAGTTGCTCTGCATACTCCTCGGGTGTAGGTGCATCCTTACCAATCAAAGCAACACGACGAGTGCGCTCGGCATTAGAATCTGCCAAGCCAAGGTGCGAGCCAAGGCCCTTGCTTACAACTGCGCCGTTTACCTCTTTATTCGCCCAACGGATGCGATTGCCATTAGCGATATCCCAAAGGATTACACTCTCCACATTGGGGAATCCATCGGGGAAAAGTTTATTAAACCACGAGGTATTTTCTTGTTTCTTTCGCTGTACGCGAGCTGCATTATCCTCACTCTCATCAGACGACAAACCCAGCTCTTCCAGAACAGCCACATACTTATCCTTGGTTGCTTGCGCATCCTGCAACTTCGAGTAGAGGGCCGGCATCTTATTCGGGTCTGTTACATCCTCGATTTGCTTCTCGATGTTCGATATCGTCTTATTGGAAGCCTTGATATTGTTTCGAGCCACACGCTCGGTCATATCCTCACCAAAACGTGACACATACTGCTCGGTGAACATCTGGGCGTCCATAGCGTTATAATCGGGATCTCCATTCTTCAGCGTAGGAATCTGGGGCTGCTGGACTACGGAAGCAGTCTCCGCAACACTTTTTTGCGCAACCTCTTGATTTTTCGGCTCGGATGTTGTATATTTGTTGTCAGATAAAGCGTCAGCGTTTTGCGAGAGAGCTGTGTCACCTCGCAAGTCCTTAGGATTATCGTCAGTGTCTGTCGTCTTGCCGATTGATGCTGACGCTTCTTTTTTCTCAAAAGCAGTCAGCAACCAATTCTTCTTTTGCTCGTTCCAGGTAAGGCGAACAGATGCTTTATGAGTATCGCTTTCCAGCTGCACTCTATTTTCCGTGCGAGAAGCGACCTTCATGTCGTTAAGAATCTCCTGCAGGTTTTCCAGAACTTCAGGATGATATTTAGCAAGTTTAGACAAGCCATAGCCGTCGCTCTTCGATGTACCTTCGCGTCCCCAAACCAAGTCGATCTCACCAACTTCAGGGTGCGACAACGCACCTACAGCCTCACCATCCTTGCGCTGAAGCAACAACGCAATAGCGTCTTTTGCGTTACCTCGGAATTGATCGTATATGGGGCCAAAGTCGCCAATCGACACGGGACGTATCGCCGAGAAGTCCGGCTCCAAATTTGTCACCTCTCGCTGCTCTACAGCAGGAGCATCCACCGACACCTGCTCAGCCTCGGGTTTAACCTCGGTTAATTCATCAATCTCGGATAGGTTAACTTCATCCACCACGATACCTCCAGGACGGATCACCGACACTGTCTCGGGATTCAGCAGGCTATCATAATCAACGGAACCATCCTCATTGAACTTAATCTCACGCGGAAGATTGATAGTTACCCGCTCATTGTCGTAGATACCTTGATATATCTTGCCGCCAACAGGCTGCTGGGGCTGAACGGCTGCAAGCGCGCCTTCTGCTGCACCACGAGCAAGATCCTCGATCTCCTGCAAAGTTTGACGGCTCTTGACCTTCACGCGCTCTTTATGAACTACCTTGTTACCCTCATCGGTCTTCACGACAACAGTATCTTCTGCGGATTGGTTTATTCCACCATC
>JAEIGA010001068.1_pt1 | contig 41581 bp, 25 predicted proteins | sample 9270691 | NCBI WGS metagenome assembly JAEIGA01 (sample SAMN17057246, study PRJNA624740) | gut metagenome | biome: biome; isolation source: fecal sample | host: Bos grunniens | place: China: Xizang | collected 2019 | reverse complement strand
GGTCATGCCTGCAGCTTCGTACTTAGCACGGATATGGTTGGTCACAGTCACGATATTGTCCATCAACATTTCTACGTCGGGGAAGATAGCGTTGTTGACATTTTGCAATACATAGTTGGGTGCATCGCCTTCGGTTTCTACCTTGTAAGTAGTATTGATCAAACCATTGCCCAAGGGGCGAACGTCTACGACTGTACCTTGAACATCAAATTGTGATACAACTTGTTGAAGTTTTGCTTCCATAGTGATTTAGGAGTTTTTAAAAGTTGAGGTTATTTATTGTTTTATATTTAATTTACTGCATTATTAGGCTCGGATTTCTCTTTCTGCAGGTTTCCTCGCCTTCTGCTTTTTATTGTCCTTTGTTTTCCAATTCTTCTCCCGTAATGCCCAAAGCGCCCATCAGGGAATAGCCCAAGATTTCGGTCTTATACGACGAGGTCGGAGCGAGGTGTTGCAGTCCGAATACGATGAATTCTTTATCCGCCTCACTGGCTTTGCTTACAGCCTTGAGCAGTTCAGAAGTATCGGTATCCATATCCGTGACGAGCATTACTTTTTTCACCATTTCGGATTGCGCTATCAACTCGACGGTTTCCTTCAGCAAATCCATGGTCGATGTCAAGTCTTCCACCTCGACAGATTGCATCATGAATTCACCTAAATTGTCGCGAAAGGCTACGCCATCCAATTCCGTAGCAAAGTCTGCTGGCGAGAAGTTTTGCATTTTCTGCACGCCCTTACCGTGAAAGAAGACCACTTGAATCTCGTTTTCACCGGGGAGTAGTTCTCCATCCAATGCCAAATAATCCAGCCACGCAGGCAAATCTGCTGGCGGAACGCGACGACCGAGTATGCGCTCAAAGTTGACGATGAGGTGAAAGGCTACATGGTCAATATAATCTGCGTCGACCAAAATGACATTGGGCGACCATTTGACTTGTGCAGGAGGAGGAAGTGATGACATTTTAAGATCAGGGGATAACAATTAACGTTGAACGAGGGACAAGTAAACGTGTGAATAAAATCCACTAACGACTCGTCTACCAGTTTACTAACAACTCGTCTACCAGTCTACTAATAGCTCGTCTACCAGTTTACTAATAACTAGTCTACTAACAATGCTGCCATTTCTTGTTGCAACTCTGCTGCAGCACGTCCGGCAGCTTCTGCAAAGGCGGGCGTATTGTCTGCATAAATAATGCCGCGTGATGAATTCACCAACAGGCCGCAATCCGCAGTCATACCATATTGGCAAACATCTGCCAAGCTACCGCCCTGTGCACCTACGCCTGGTACGAGGAGGAAGTTGTTGGGCGCAATCTTTCGTACGTCTTCAAAAGCACGGCCGCGTGTTGCTCCGACTACATACATCATTTGGTCGTCTCCAGCCCAGTCTTGTGAACGACGCAATACACGTTCGAACAACTTTTCGCCGTCGGCTGATTCCATATTTTGGAAGTCGGCAGAACCAGGGTTGCTGGTCAGCGCCAGAAGAATAACCCACTTGCCAGGATAGCCTAAGAAAGGTTTCACGCTGTCTTCGCCCATGTATGGTGCTACAGTGATAGCGTCGACGTCGAGTTCTTCAAACAGGGCGCGAGCATACATTGCCGAAGTATTGCCAATATCTCCACGCTTAGCATCGGCGATGATGAATTGGTCGGGATAGTTTTGGCGAATATAGTTGACGGTCTTTTCAAACGCAGCCCAACCCTTCAAACCGAAGCATTCATAGAAAGCCAAATTGGGCTTGTATGCTACGCAATAGGGTGCTGTAGCATCGATGATAGCCTTGTTGAACGCAAAAATGGGATCCTCTTCATTCAAAAGGTGTGGGGGGATTTTTTTCAAGTCAGTATCCAAACCTACACAGAGGAACGATTTCTTACGACGAATGTTGTCAATGATTTCTTGCTTAGTCATATCGTTAGATTTTTAGGTAATAGTTTTTCACACAGCATTTGCAAGCATTACAAAGAGTCAATGCAAAAACCTATTATATTTATATTCTTTCTGCAAAAATAGTTTTTTTTCAGCATTTATCGGTGGTATGTCTAATAAAAATGTTTACTTTTGTGCATGGAATTTTAGGAAAAGAGCTCAGAAGAATTGCCTTTTTCATAAAAAATGACATCTTTGACGCGAAGCACAGACGTTAACAGTTAATCCGTCAACGTTAATCGTTAATCTTACAAAATGACAAAGCAACAAATTAAGACCAGCCCCCTCTCCTATCGCAATCGTTTGGCATTAAAGCGGTCGGACGAATTATTTGTCAGGATAATGAACAAACTCAGCATCGGCAAATTGTATCGCAATCCTAACTACACAAGCCGCATGCTGGCTCAGGACCTTGGTTGCGACACACGACACATCGCTGCATCGGTAGCGGTGCATACCAATGGCGGAAATTTCCGTATGCTGATCAATTCGCTGAAATTGCGCGAAGCATGCAGGCTACTGAAAAGTGCAAAGCATGCAGGGTATTCTGTGGAAGAAATCGGACTGAGCGCAGGTTTTGCTTCACGTCAGGCTTTTTATGTCGCTTTCCACAAAAAATATAACATCACTCCTCGAGAGTTCAGACAATCAGCATTTGCTTCTGGAGCGGCTCCTGCGGAAAACAATGACATGGAGATTGCCGAACAATAGATAGATATATAATAACGACGACCTTTTATAGACAAAGAAATAATTGTATGAATTGCGAAAACACACAATATACCCCCTTGACAGACGAGCAAAGACAGCAAATTATCACACTTGTCAAACAGCAAGTCATTCCTGCGATGGGATGCACCGAACCTATCTGCGTAGCTTTGGCTGTAGCACGAGCTACCGAGGAACTTGGCGCCCGCCCCGATCGTATCAAAGTGCTGCTCAGTTCTAATATCTTGAAAAATGCAATGGGTGTCGGTATACCTGGCACAGGTATGGTGGGCTTGCCCATAGCTATCGCATTGGGGGCTACTATTGGTAAATCTTCTTACGGTCTTGAAGTGCTGAAAGATTGTACTCCAAAGGCAGTAGAAGCAGGAAAAGTGTATATACAAGAAGGTCGAATTGACATCCAGCACAAGACTGACGCACCCGACAAACTCTATGTTGAAGTGCATGCCTATGATGCTACAGATGGTCATACATGTGTCATCATTTCACAAAAACATACGCAATATATATATATAGAAAAAAATGGTCATGTAGTAATGGATGAGCGCGACAACGATTCCACGTCGGCAACCGGTCAAAGTGCCGTAGAAGTCGAACTCACCCTGCGCCGTGTATATGACTTTGCCACTACCACCCCGCTGGCTGACATCGATTTCATCAATGACGCCGCACGACTCAACCTGGCCGCCGCTCAGCAATCACTTGATGGCAACTACGGACATGGCCTGGGCAAGACACTCTCTCGACCCTTGGGGCGTGGTATCATGGGAGAAAGCATTTTCTCAAAAGTCTTGTCAAGCACAGGTTTGGCTTGCGATGCACGTATGGCTGGTGCCATGATTCCTGTGATGAGCAATTCGGGCAGTGGCAACCAGGGCATTTGTGCCACAAACCCTGTCGTCGTATTTGCCAGGGAGAATCACAACACTGCCGAGGAGACCACGCGTGCTCTCCTGCTGAGTCACCTCACCGCTATTTATATTAAGCAACAATTGGGTACACTCTCAGCCCTCTGTGGTTGTGTCGTAGCCGCCACTGGTTCTAGTTGTGGCATCACCTATTTGATGGGCGGTAATTTCGAGCAAATCACTTTTGCGGTGAAGAATATGATAGCCAACCTCACTGGAATGATATGCGATGGAGCCAAGCCTAGTTGTGCGCTCAAGGTGACTTCGGGTGTCAGCACCGCCGTCCTATCTGCCATGCTGGCTATGCAGGGCAACTGTGTCAGTGCTGTCGAGGGAATCATCGACGAGGATGTCGAGCAGAGCATACGCAACCTCGTAGCCATTGGTTCAGAATCGATGAATGAGACCGACCGCAAAGTGCTTGATATTATGACACACAAATGCTAAATAAGTGAAAGGCTTTTTAATGTTTGATGAGTAAAAAATTGGCTAATAAATGAAGGTTCAACTATCAAGCCACATCTTCATAAAAAGTTAAATAACATTATATTGCACTTTCAACTCAAAACTTTTTCGTACTTTTGCAATACTTTTCAAAGCAGATTGGACACAAAATGCCTCAGTCTGCTTTCAATTTGTAAGAAATATTAAATATAAAATCATACATCGTCTTCCCTTATGAAAAAAAGATTTATTCCTCTTTTCATTTGTGCCGCAGGGTTAGCTATTCCTGCTTCAGCACAAATCGTGTTGAACACAAACAAGAAGATGGACGCACAGGCCAATCAAGCTTTGACCGAAGCGCGTCAGGCTACACGCAGTCTTGACGGCAAGACTACTGTCGCTGCCGAAGTAAAGGATTATATCATCAACTGTACCGACAGCGAGGGTGTAGCACAGACTATCACTTCGGCGGGCTACACAGCTACAGTGATCAGCAGTAGCACCATCACAGCAAGTGTGCCAGTGGACTACCTGGGCGTACTGTCAGAAATGCCTGAGGTAAAATATATCAGTTCAAGTGTGCAACATCAACCTTATATGGCCGGAACACGTACAGAAGTAAAGGCTGACAAGGTGCACAATGGTACAGATCTGGAGACACCCTATACTGGCAAAGGCGTCATCGTCGGTGTGATCGACCAAAGTTTTGAATTCAAGCACGGCTCATTCCTGGATGCTGACGGTAACTCGCGCGTGAAGGCCGTGTGGAACAGAAAGAATGCGGGTTCGAAACCTACGACTATTATCCCCACCGGTGGCGACGGCTACAACACTAGCCATGCCACACACGTCACTACTATTGCAGCCGGTAGTAAGATTGATGGCTTCAATATCTATGGTATAGCACCCGAGGCAGATCTCATTATGATTCCATCGAGCTTTAAAAGCGCAGAAGTGCTTGAAGTGACAAAATACATCAGCGAATTTGCTGCTGGCGAGGGCAAGCCCTACGTCATCAATATGAGCTTCGGCTCGATGGTCGGTCCTCACGACGGCACAACTCCCTATTGCTCCAGCATGAACGACTACTGCAAGGCAGGCGGCATTCTGGTGGCGGCAATGGGTAACGATGGCGAAAAGAAACTGCACACCAGCTACGAATTTACAGAAGATGCACAGACCATCAATCTCTACGTCAAAAATGCAAAACCAGATGGCACCCCCTACAACTCTTATTATGTAGATATGTGGAACAATGCTGCCGACGGACAGCAACACTTCTCTGTGCGTCCATTCGTTTACAATACGGCTAATAAGCAAAAAGATTACAAGACCAACGACTTCTGGAAAAAGTGTGGTAGCACTGTGGGCGAAATCGCACAATATAATATGAAGGAGCACTACACCTTTTCAATCAATGCCAGCGTGATGAACGGCGGCAATACCAACCTGATCTTTGGTATCGAGGTGACAGGCTACAAGGGTAGCTCTTTCCATGCTTGGTGTAATGATGGCGGTGGCGAATTCTACAAGCCCATCGGCTCACCATCAGCAGCTACTGCCGACAATAAGTATTGTGTAGGCGAAGGTGCAGCGACTATCCCCCTGGCTATTGCTGTAGGATCGTATAATGGCAACAATGGCACATTCGTTAGTCTTGTTGATAGCAGGACTTATAGCATGAGTTCGGGTTCCAAGGGCGCCATCTCTTCATTCAGCAACATCGGGCCCTATCTGGGTGATGCTGTCAAGCCAATGATCGTCGCACCCGGTTCGGTCATCTCTGCTGGATACAACAGTTATGCGCCAGACTTCTCGAAAAGCAATGTCGCCCTGACTGCGAAGCAAAAGGTTGGCATCAAGGACTACTATTACGGCGTGATGAGTGGCACTTCGATGGCTACCCCAGTCGTGACTGGTACGATCGCACTTTGGCTCGAAGCCAACCCAGAACTTTCGCCCAAGGATATTGAAAATATATTCAAGGAAACAGCACGCAAGGACGGCGCTACAGGTTTTACTCCAACCAACGAAAAGCGTGGCTATGGCAAAATTGATGCTTACGAGGGACTCAAGAAGGCGATACAATATACAGAAGTCGGTGTGAACGATGTCTTCAATAGCGAGACGCCAATCACATTGTTGAAGCAAGCCGACGAGTGGCGCGTACTCTTTGGTTCAAACGAAAGTTATGCAGACCTGGCTGTTTATACCACAAGCGGTCGCCAGGTACTCAGCCAACACATCCAGGACATCCGCCGCGGCGACGAAGCGACAGTTTCACTCAGCGGACTCGAACCAGGAGTTTACGTCATCAAAATCAATACCACCGCCAATTCCACCACGCGCAAGGTCGTTGTGAAATAGTTAAAGGCAGTAGGAAGAAAGGGGGGCCAAAAAGATAAATCAGGCGACCAAGCAGTGAATCTACCGAATGATTTAAGAAAACTAATTTATAGAACTTGTCTATATAATACCAATTTATAATCCCCTGCAGCAGAGACGTCATTGATTTGGCGTCTCTCATTTTAGGCAGGTTCTACAAATTAGCCCTCAGTCAATTGATTTTAGCTTTTCGAGGATTTTTCTTTTTGCTGTCGCAGAAGCGTAGCGGGCTACGGTTCAAGACTGTAGAAAGAAAAGGACCAAAAAGATAAATCAAGCGACCAAGCAGAGAAACTGTCAAAAGAATAAATAAAACTAATTTATAGAACTTGCCTTTAGGCAAACACTCAAAAAAACAGCAACAGAATATGGAAACCTTATACCTTGTCTTGGGCGGTATCTTTGCCGTCGTCGGCTTATTGGGCGCAGTACTTCCGATCCTGCCCGGTCCCCCATTGGCATACGCCACACTTTGGATGATGTGGCTGGCCGACCGCTCCAGCGTATCCACCCCCACCTTCATTGTGATGGGGATATTGATGGTCATCGTCACCGCTCTGGACTACATCGCCCCAATATGGATGACACGCCGGGGCGGCGGTAGCAAGAGCGGAGAGCGAGGCGCTACCATCGGCCTCGTCGTAGGTTTGTTTCTCGGCCCACTCGGTATCATCTTTGGTCCATTCGTCGGCGCACTGGTCGGCGAATTGATTGCAGGCACACCCACCAGTCAAGCGTTGAAAGTCGCCCTGATGTCCTTCATCGCCTTCCTTCTGACCACAGGCTTCAAACTCATCTACGGCATAGCCATTATCTGGATGTTCATCGCCAACTTCTTTTGAGCAAAGTGGACGCCCAGAGGAGGATAAAAGAATACGGCTATCAGTCGAAGACAGGCTTCACACCTAAATCCCACACCCACGCCCCCAGGTCTCACCCACTATGGCGAAACCAGGGGGTGTATTCGTTTCCTCTGGAGCATAGTTTTATACCAATGCATTTGATAGGATTTCACAATCCAAGACCTTGTTAAAATTTCGCGCCGCCTCGTTAAAAAAAAGTCTTGGCTTTTTTAAAAAAGGTTAGGCTTTGTTTCGAGTCATTAAAAGCAGGCGTTGTGGGAAATAGATAAAGGTATATAAAAATGGTGCGAAACGAGACATTAGCGTCTATTCGCACCACTTTTATAGCTTTAAACCTGACGTTCGTTTAGAATACGAAACGCAATAGGTCGTTGAAAATAGCATATCCCATCAGGGCAAAGAGCAGTATCATACCGATGCTTTGCGCTATGCCGAGGAATTTATCAGAGGGTTTGCGACGTGTCACAACTTCGTAGAGCAAGAAGAGGACGTGACCACCATCGAGGGCGGGGATGGGCAGGATATTCATAAAGGCAAGCATCAGGGAGATGAATGCGGTGAGTTCCCAAAATCTGTGCCAATCCCACGCATCAGGAAACATGCTGCCGATAGCACCAAAGCTACCTACGCTCTTAGCCCCCTGGGCCGTGAAGAGGTATTTCAAGTCGGCCACATAACCACTCAACACCTCCCAACCATGCGCTATACCCGCGGGGAATGATTCAAGGAAACCGTATGACCTGGTCGTCACCGGATAGTCGGTCATTGGGTGGTGCATGAAGATGCCCATACGGAAATCTTTGTCCAAATCGAATGCCAGGGTGTCGGGTGCTGATGCACCTGCGTGCATGACTACTGCTGTGACTCGACGCAAAGATGCGCTATCGACGGGAGAGGTAGCAGGCGCCTCTGCACCAAAGATGGAGGAGAGCAGACCTGGCTGAGCCGGTTGCCCAGCAAGGACGACATCACGTATCTGTCCCATCTTGTAATTGAATTCATTCCAGGTGGAGATAGAGTCGCCATTGAAGGCGATGAGTCGGTCGCCTGCCTTGATCCCAGCAAGCTCGGCTGGTCCGCCACCTTGCACACTGTCGATGAGCGAGGGCATCAAGACGTCCATAAAGCGGGGCTGACTCTGCAACATCTCGATGAGGTTGAGGTCGCCTGGGAGTGCGAGTGCTACATCTTGGCCGTCACGCTTTACAGTAACAGATTTTGCTTCCGAAATATCGCGGAATAGGTTGGCGTCAAATTGCGTAAAAATCTTGCCATCTGCACTGACAGGAATATCTCCATCACAGAAACCCAATTGTTGTGCAGTCTGGTTGAACTTAAAGCCATGGTTCATCTTTTCGATAGGTATATACTCGCGACCCCATACAAAGAGGATCATTGCATAGATAAAGAGTGCCAAAAGGAAGTTGACCAACACGCCACCGACCATAATGAGCAGGCGTTGCCAGGCTGGTTTGTACATAAACATATTCTGGCGTGGTGTATCGTCCTTTTCCAAATCTTCGGCAGAGGTACTCTCGTCTATCATCCCTGCGATATTGACATATCCACCCAGGGGCAACCAACCGATGTGATAGTCGGTGCCACGCCAGGTGAAGAGGCGCAGCGTGCCACTGAATTTCTTGAAACCGAGATTTATTGAGGGGTCAAAAAAGAGGCAGAATTTCTTTACTCTGACCTTGAAAAGTTTTGCAAACAAGAAGTGCCCACCCTCGTGCAACAGGATGAGGATAGCAAAGCACAGAATGAGTTGCAACGCTTTGATGAAAAATGTTTCCATTGATTGATTTGTTTAGTTTTTCGTTTCTGTTTAACCTTTATATTTATGACTAACATCTACATTTGTCAACCATCTCGGCTGCGATAATACGTGCCTGACGGTCTGACTCGAAGTAAACATCGAGTTGGGGAGAGGTAGTGAATGTAGCTCGTTGCATTGTTTCACCGATGATCTCTGCAATTTTGGGGAAAGCAATTTCACCACGACGGAAGGCGAGGTTGACCACCTCGTTGGCAGCATTCATGATACATGGCATATTGCCCCCTTGCTCGATAGCCTTGTAGGAGAAATCCAAACAAGGGAAGCGGTGCATATCTGCGGGGTAGAAATGTAATGATTGAAGGGCAAAGAGATCCAGGCGATTGTCCTGCATAGCGAGACGTTGTGGAAAACTGAACGCATATTGGATGGGCAACTTCATATCGGGTACACCGAGTTGCGCTTTGACTGCACCATCCTCGAATTGTACGGCCGAGTGGACTATACTCTCGGGATGTACGACGACTTCTACCTGTTGTGGCTTCACACCGAAGAGGTGACATGCCTCAATCATTTCAAATCCCTTGTTCATCATGGTGGCTGAGTCAATGGTAATCTTCTCGCCCATCGACCAATTGGGATGTTTCAAAGCATCGGCTGGTGTAACACAGGAAAGTTGCTCTGCTGTAAAATTGCGGAAAGGGCCACCAGAGGCAGTGAGCAATATTTTCTCGATAGCGTTGATTTCGTCGCCAACAAGTGACTGAAAAATTGCCGAATGCTCACTATCTACTGGCAAGATAGGTACATTGTGTTTCATTGCCTCTGCCATGATATATTCTCCGGCAACGACAAGGGTCTCCTTGTTGGCCAAAGCGATAGGTTTCCTTGCGCGAAGGGCACTGACCGTAGGGCGCAAGCCTGCAAAGCCAACCATCGCTGTGAGGACCATATCCACCTCGGCACATTGACAGACGTCGCACAATGCTTGCTGGCCAGTGTAAACTTTGATCGGCAGATCGGCCAAAGCATCTGACACACTCTGGTATTTATCCTCGGCAGCAATTACCACTGCATCGGGCATAAATTCTCGTGCTTGCTTTATCAGAAGGTCTGCATTACTACCTGCGGTCAAAATATAGGCTTCGAATTTGTCGGAATGTGCACGAATCACATCCAAAGCCTGAGTACCGATTGATCCTGTCGAACCAAGTATCGCTATCTTTTTCTTCATTTTCTTCAATCATTTATTTCCAAAATGCCTGGAGGTAAATCGAGGACTATAGAACGCTCCGTCATCGAAAATTCGACCAGGAAATCATCGTGATAAGGTACCCAAAAGACATCATCATTGGCATTACGAATAGTGAGCAAAATATTCATATTACGGTCATCAACTTCCTCGACTATGCCTAAGACTTCTTCTACTGCATCATAGACAGTAAAACCAGTCAGTGTTTTCCATGAACGGAGTTCTGTGTCCTCGTCGTCAGCAGGCAAGGCACTCTTTGGATAATACACCTTGGCGCCCATAATGCGTTTGGCATCATGCTCCGACTCTATATTTTCGAAATGAAAGATGGCCGTCTGGTCATTCTTGAACTTGTACTCTGTCCAAAAGAAAGGTACCAAAATTCCATCCATCTCGAGGACTAAATATTCGGCATCGCCGCGGTCGAAAGCATCGTCGGTGAACAGGATTTCCACATCGCCGCAAATACCACGCCACTTGCTTACCTTGCCGATATAAAATACTTCTTCGTCTCGTATCATCCGCGTCTTCTGATTTTTGCACCAAGTGCACCAAGTCTTTGTTCAATATCTTCGTAACCTCGGTCTATTTGCTCGACGTTTTCAATTTGGCTTACACCCTCTGCACTCATTGCTGCGATGAGCAAGGCTATACCTGCACGAATATCTGGGCTGACCATACGTTTGCCACGTAGTCTCAAATTATTGTCATGCCCTACGATTACGGCACGGTGTGGGTCGCAAAGGATAATCTGTGCTCCCATTTCTATCAAATTGTCGACAAAGAAGAGACGACTCTCGAACATCTTCTGATGCACCAGAAGTGAACCTTTCGCTTGTGTAGCAATGACGATAAAAACACTGAGCAAGTCGGGCGTAAGTCCTGGCCAAGGTGCATCGGCCAAGGTCATGAACGAGCCATCCAGGAAACTCTCGATTTCATAATGTTCGTGTCGTGGTATATACAAGTCGTCACCTCGACGCTCCATTTTAATTCCTAAACGAGAGAATGCCTCGGGGATAATACCCAGATTGTCATAAGACACATCCTTAATGGTCAATCCATCTCCACACATAGCACCCATACCGATGAAACTACCTATTTCAATCATATCGGGCAGGATGCGATGCTCTGCGCCTTGTAATGACTTTACCCCTTCTATCGTTAGCAAGTTCGAACCGACACCATTGATTTTTGCACCCATAGCAACAAGCATCTTGCAGAGTTGCTGAATATAGGGTTCGCATGCAGCATTGTATATCGTAGTCGTACCTTCTGCCAGGACGGCAGCCATCACGATATTACCAGTACCCGTCACCGAAGCCTCGTCAAGGAGCATATACTCTCCTTGCAGTTTATCTGCCTTTATCACAAATATACCAGCCTCGTTGTCATAAGAAAATTCTGCGCCGAGTTTTTGGAAGCCAAAGAAGTGTGTATCCAATCTTCTGCGACCTATTTTATCGCCACCGGGTTTAGAGAGCACCGCATAGCCGAATCGTGCCAACAAGGGGCCGAGCAGCAGAACGCTCCCTCTGAGTCGCGAACAACTATCAAGGAAAGCCTGACTTTTCAAGTAATCTAAATTCACATCTGCTGCACAGAAAGTAAAATCCCCCTTAGCATTTTCCACCACACTCACATTCATATCCCTTAATAATTGGATCAGATTGTTTACGTCCAATATACTGGGGATATTTTTGATACGTACGCTATGCTCGGTCAGGAGTGTTGCACATATCACCTGGAGCGCTTCATTTTTTGCCCCTTGGGGTGTAATTTCACCTTTCAGTCGGTGACCACCTTCTATAATAAAAGTAGACATATATGCTTGTTACTATTTTTTTCAATTATTTCTTTTTGCTGTTGCGGTCACTTTTTATTTTTTTGTCAAAGGCCGCCAGCACTTCTGCTTCATTCACTTTACCTTGTGTATATTTTTCAATATCTCTGACCAATTTGGCTTTCAACTCTTCTTGGTCTCCCTTCCATTCCACCAGGTCTTTTTTCATTCTTTGCACGGCTTGATGCAAGCAGTATTCACGCTGTGTTTCATCCTCTATATCGCCAACTTGCTGCAAGTATTTTTCCAGCAAATAACCATAGTGCATATATTGAATATCATGCCCTGGATAGGATAATTTCTGCACCGCTTCTGCCTCGTCAAAACGTCGCACCTCCACCGGCCAATCTATATCCAAATCGTAGTCTGCCAAATAAGCCAAATGATCCCACAGTTTTTGTTCATACCCCTCAACACCTTTCCACTCAGGCGTCAAATTTTCCATCACCGAAATGATTTTTTGGGCTTGTTTGTAACGCACATCACGGTCTGATATCTGCTTTACTTTTTCTACCATCTGCAACACCCATCTGCCGTATTCGGGCAATTTCAATGGTGTCTCCTCGGTATTATAAGGTATATGTTGAATAGGCTCTTCTTTCATATTTTTCATTATTCGTTTGAGAAGGGGTCTAACTCCTCCCTTGCTTTCTCCATCTATGATTACAACAGAGATTTTGACTTACCCGGCACAAATTCTTTCAGATAGAAAGGAGTGTAGTAAGCTACATCCTCCACGAGTCCCCTTGCCAAAGCCATTTCTGCCAAAGGCACCATGTGTTTGGCCTGTGCTTTGATATTGTCGATGAAGTGGGCATTGGGATGCGACAATACAACTTTACATTTTTCGGCACCATTGCCAAAGAAATACACTGGTCCCCTGTCGAGCCATTCCTTGAAACTCGTTTCATCCACGACCTTGGCATGCACATCTTCTTTGGGGCGCAAAGCTCTATCATAGACGGCTGTATAGACCTCCATACGTCTGGCATCTATCATTGGGCAGAGCAATGCATCTTCGGGCAGGTCGTGATACAACAAGACTGGCGTGCAGAGCAACTTCAGCGTAGGTATTGCCACCATCGGAATCTCTCTACCATAGCACACCCCTTTGGCCATCGATGCGCCGATACGTAGCCCTGTGTACGAACCAGGACCATCACTCAGCGCTACAGCATCCACTGGAATAGCATGACTATCGGCAAATGACAACACGCTATCTACAAACCCTGCCAATACCTGAGCATGCGACTGTCCATTAGTATCTATTTCTTCGTACAAACATTTGCCATCTTCGCTCAATGCTACCGAACAAATATCCGTCGAAGTTTCAATATGTAGTATAGTTGACATCTTTTTCTTATTTACACTATATATATTCTGTGCAAAGTTAGCATTTGACCGCCACATTTCCAAATTTTCAGAGCACCGACACCATTTTTTTACTACTTTTGTGGCATGAAGTATCACAAACGTTTTTCCAAAAGCGAAGTCCGGGGGATGCTCATGCTCCTTTTTATCATCTGCAGCATCTGTGCCGTGCATTTTTTTGATCAACAGGAAGCACTACCCCTTGACACCACGACACCACCTGACAGCGAAGTTATAGCCCTGCAAGAATTCGTCTCAGAAACGGGGCGATTGGTTAATTCTTCGGGGGACGACGGCACCGATGCAGCTACTCTCGCAGCAACACCATTCGACCCTAACTCTGCGACCCTACTCGAAATGACTCGGGCAGGTTTGCAATCGTGGCAAGCACAAAATGTCATCAAATATCGTCAAAAGGGCGGTGTGTGGAAAAGCAAAGTACATTTTCAGCAACTCTATGGACTTTCAGCCGAGCAATACGAGCGTATCGCTCCCCTACTCCTTTTACCAGAAAATCACGAAAATAAGCACACTGAAGAAAAGGGAAATGTGACTGAAGAAACACCTCGAAAAATATATCCAAAACAAGAGAAGTTTTCTGCAGGGACAACACTCAACATCAACACAGCCGACACCACCCTGCTCAAGCATATTCCTGGCATAGGTTCATATTATGCACAAAAGATATGCAGATACCGCGATCGATTGGGCGGTTTTGTCTCAGCACAACAAATGGACGAAATCGAGGGCTTGCCATCAGACATCAAAGATTGGATCACAGTTTCTCCACATTTCGCCCCCGAGCGGGTCTATATTAATCGCGCCACGTTCAAGGAATTGATACATCATCCCTACTTAAACTACGAGCAAACAAAAGCCATTGTCAACTATCGTAGCAAATACGGCGCCATTCGTTCATTTGATGCACTTTCGCTGGATACAAATTTCACAGAGGGGGATTTCAGGAGATTGCAACCCTATATAGATTTTTCAAAATAAGGCCTCAAGGTTTCAGCCAGTCAAACACGAGCAAACAAACAAACTCCCAGTTCAAGCATATATTAAAGATGCTAACCGGGGAGTTTTTCATTTTATCTCATTCCCAATTGGGCAGACGATCGAAGTTTAGTATTATACTATCTTGGCTCGACCTCTTCAGTTTGCCATCCTTTACTTTGTCTGACACGGCGACACCCAGATCTTCGAGCAACCTCAACGTCTGCTTAGGCACGGTCAACTCGTTGCTGGCAGTTGGTTCATAGGCCATAAAGTAGAAATATATGGGTTTGGTACTGTATTGCCGTCTGCCATCCACTTCATTGTACACGACCAATTCCACCACATCACCATTTGCAACGAGCCTGTTCAGCTCACGCATTTTGTAGCAACGACTACCCAGTAGCATATAGGGCTTATTTTCGATATTGATACTAGCAAAATCTGTATCTTCGGAGAACTGCAACAGATTCATCTCCGCCATCGGGACATCAGCGCTGCTCAGGAGTTTTTCGTATGCCGTGCGCGTGCCACTATTAGGCGATGTAGCAAAGACGTTGAGCGAATCGACATCTTTCATCAAATTCCCCAACTCCTGCACCGAAATTTCCTTTTCGCGCAAGCACTTTGCATCCAGTTTACCAGTCACCTCTGGCACATTCTTCAAGCAGACGGACAGTGTATCTTCTCCCAGATAGGCCTCTATCACCGACCCAGATTTCAGAAACTTCTCGTCGCTGGTAATTTTCAGAAAGTCCTCCTCATTAGCCCTGCTGGCCGAGATACACACCGGATAGTATCTTGGCTCCTTCTGTGGAGATATCACCTCCTCGGTAATCAGCAACCACGAGTTGCCGCTGGGCATGTGCACGTAGTACGAGGATGAATACCGGTCCACCTTTACACCCCTGTATTGTTCGATATAATTTTTAGCCGATCCGCCGCCAGCTATAAGCAATATGGGCTGCTTGTCACGATGTCCGAAGTAGCACATTATGCCAAGCACCAATAGTGCCGTCACCAGCAGACCAGCCGCGATCCTCCAGCCCCTTCCTTTTGCCGCCGTCCCAGGCCCTTTTGCACGTCCACCCGGTCCGGCAAAGTCAGCCAGACATTCTTTCACCCTGAGCACCAGGTCCTCGTCATTCTTATATGAGGTGTAATAATCGTCGCCACGCAGCAATCCATTGATATAAGCAATATCCGATGTCACTTCGTCGTAGGCGTTCATAAACACCACCACCTTGGGGCGTCCCTTTGCCTTTTGGTGCTGAATTGACAGCAAATATTCCTCTTCCGTACGGGGACCTATCCTATCCTTCAACACAAAGATCACCAGATGAGCCTTGTTCGTGATAAAATCATTATATTCTTCCTGATTATTACCAAAAGTTTCATACGAAGATACGCTGTAGGCGACCGCACCATTCACTTCTTCGTTTTTATGATTCAGGTCAGAAATCATAGCCTTCAGTTTCTGCCTTTGTTCTGCCAGATCCTTTGCACCGGCTATAAAGATTTGTATCTTTTTCTTCATATCCTAAAAAGTTTTCTTACGCGATAATGCCACCCCTTTATTACTTTCATCCCGACGAGCAACGTCACAAAGATATATCTTTTTGGTAATATAGGATATATTCTTTGTTGAAAAGTTAAACAATATTGAATCACGCCGTTTCACGCAGCTATTTTCATATCGCCCCATCCTCAAATTCTTTGTAAAACTCCCCTTAAAAACAAACCAAGACCTTTTTAAAATTTCGCGCCGCCTCGTCAAAAAAAAGGTTAGACTTTTTTAAAACGAAGCCTAACCTTTTTCATTTCATCTTTTTTGCCTATAAATTCACATTTGTTTCATTCGTCATAGGGTGTCATCCTATCCCACATCTTTCTGTATATCGGACTACCTGCCAACACCTGTCGATGGCCCACCAGGACAAACTGCCGACGGGCTCGGGTGATGGCTACATTCAATTTGCGGTCGACGAGTGTACCCTCGACCATGACGGGCTGGGAGAGCAGGCTCACCGCATGCGGGCTATGGATGGTGGTGCCAAAGATGATGAGGTCGCGCTGGCTGCCCTGATAGCACTCGACTGTGTCTATGGTGATGGCGTCAGGGCAAGGCACCCCTGCGCTGCGCAAGGCATGACGGACTGCAGCAATCTGGGCACGAAAGGGCACAATGATACCCACACGGCGCGCCACGTGCTGCATGTCGACATCGGGCTGCTGCATAAGGTGCAGATAAGCGCTGACGACTGCGGCTATCACATGGGCTTCGGCGGGGTTGGCCTTTTCCGACAATGGCATCTGATCGGGCACGACATCGATAGCGAGCAGTCGGTGTGCTGCAAGGGCGCGCTGCATGCTGTCGGCGGGCGGATGGGGGAAGCAGAGTGGCCCCACCTGGTGTGCCAGGGGTACGGGACGCAAGCGGTCGCCATAATAATCGGCATTGACGAGGGCGCAAATGTCGGGGTGCATGCGGCCCTGCACATCCAAATGGCCCAAACAATTCAGACAATCATAGCGGAGCAGATGGCGGTGTAAACGTTCGAACAGCGAACAGTCCATGCGACTAAGGTCGATGTCGTGCATCTGGGCCGAGGTGGTCTGTGCACACTGCGACGTCTGCTGTACGACTGCAGGCAGCTGTTTGTGGTCGCCAATAAGGATAAATTTGGGGATGGCTACCTGTGGCGTCTGACTATCCACCAATGAGGGATGAGCAGTGGCTGAGAGTAGGCCGAGCAGTTGAGGTTCGAGCACCTGAGAGGCTTCGTCGATGATCGCACACGAGAAGCGACGCAAAGCGAACAAGTCTGTCCGCCCCGAAAGTGTGGTGATGGTGCCGACAAAGATGGGGATGCGAGCAAGAGCCCTGCGCAACGATGCCCGATTGGGGCAGCGCCGTGTGAGCGCTTGCAGGGAGCGCTCGGCCCAGGGGGCTTCAGAATCGTCGCCTGACCCTATACGCAAATATGCCGCGGCGGGATGCGACTGAGCAAGCAGATTTTCGAGCATCGCACAAATCTCGTCGACAGCACGATGGGTATAGGCCATGAGCAGGAGTGCACTGCTATTTTGCCCCTCGTCATACCCCAACAAGAATTCGTGCACCATAGCACGCAGGGCTACATTAGTCTTGCCTGTACCCGGAGGCCCAACAAGCAGGAAATAGTCTCTAGCACATTTTGCCCGAAGCACAATATCTGCTGTACGTTCGGGATATTCCCCCAGCAGGGATTGCGAGGCATCAAAGTCGGGCGTGCGCTGACCGAGCAATAATGCCTGGCGCTGTCGGGGGGCACTGAGAAATGCATAGACGCCGCGCATGGCATGGCGCATGGGAATATCTGTGCTGTCGCGCTCGATGGCATAAACGGCTGTAGGGGAGAAAAGCGAGGCGTTGCGTTGTGGATAGGCCAGATCAAGGGTGAGAAGATCGGTCGTGATATCTCGGACATACCCACGAAGCAGGAGCGAGGTGGAGACGTCGTCCCGTTCATCAGCCTGCTGATAGCATTGCACCATCTCGCTGACGTTGAAGTTGGGGATAAAATGTTCGCCCAAATCGGGCAGGCGGAAAATGATGCGGGTAATGGCACGCGAAGTTTGAAGAGGGGATAGATGTGTATGGGGATGGGCTGCGTCTGCATCTCCCCTTTGGGCGATAGTCAGCACTCTCTCCTCTTCATCCAACAGTTGATGTATCTTCAACTGCGGAATCATGTCGCCCGACGCTACCTTGGAGGCAGCATCCATTCGCCAGACGCGCGAAAAGCCACGTGTAGAGCCAACGCGATTGTTGTCGGTCTTGGAGAGAAAATGTTCGCGATAAAGGAAAGCCATCTGCTCGCAAAAATAACTACGCAATACGCCATCAGCACTTTGCAACGGCGCCAACACTTTCTGCAATTGCGGCGCCAGATATTGCTCAAAGAAACGCCCCGAGAGACGAGCCGTATTGAGTGATTCGACAGAGAGCGTGGGAAGCACCTCCTGCCATTTTTCAGCCGAACGCAACTGCATCTCGAGCGCCACGATACGATTGCGCAACATCAGCACACGGGCTACGGCCTGGGTCGCACTGCGTTGGTTCCACAGGTAAGGATAGAGCGAGTAGAGCAGATAGGTATCGATCTCGGCACGGGGTATATCGCGATTGAAGTGCAGGATTTCCTTGTAGAGCGACATCTGCAGCACGTGTTCTTCTTTGGGGCGCTTTGGGGCGTTGCCAAATCCATCTGCCTGCCCACTCTTCAACTCCAGGATATGGCGAAAATCGTCTGTCATCACGTCAAATCGACCGCGCAAGCCCAAGGTGGGACAAATAAAGGATGGTTCGAGGATCAAATGCTCGGGCTGAAGACCTATGTCGGCTCGAGGGAATTGCTCGCCCACGACTTTCAAGATACGATCAAAGTGTCCGCGTGCCTGGTCGAAATAGGCTTTATCGACTTGCAGGTCTGGGTGGCAATAAGAAAGGGGAGCACTCTGAAAAGCCTCACGCATGGATTGCAGATAGAGGGTGTCGGGCGTCAAGGGTTCGTCTCGCTCGTCGTCCGTGTCGACTGTGCCCAACTGATGTACACAACGGTCCATGAAGATGTTGGCTGCATTACCCATCAATATAGGCACGGTATTGGGGATAGGCTGGAGTTGAGACAATATATAATTATAAGGCGAATCGCCATAGGGACGCTGACAGGCTGTGAGTGCACTGACATCTATCAAGTAGTCTGGTTCCAAAATAATGGTCCATGGACGCGCCACACCGTGCTCCACCCAACCCTCGACCAGATGTAGCGTATCGCCTTCGTGCAACAGTGGATACAACTCGTCGAACTTTTCGTCGTTGACCTCCAATCTCACGCCATCGCCGACGACTTTAATCCCATGTTCACAGGCTTCCTCTACCACCACACACAGGCATTTGAAATCATACTTGTGTTTCTTTTCTACAAGTGTGGTGAAAGCCGTTCCGACCTCAATATCCAACTTTTGAAATTCGGGAGAAAGTGGCACGGAAAAGAATTCTCTGACCCAATGTGCAAAGTGCAGGACGTCCTGCCTGTAGTGGCGTTCGTCGGTCTGTTCCTTTCCAGTCAACACTCGGTGCAGTCGGCGACGCAGATGGTCACCCTGTTGGGGGTTGATGCCGCGATATTTGCACACAGCATAGAGACGTGAAAAAAGGCTGGTAAATCCGGCAGAAAGAGCCTCGGCCTGTTCGCTGCAAATACGTTGCAACAGGTCGTAGAGGTGAACATATCTGTCGGTGAGACGTTCTTCGCTGTGATAGAGTTGGCCCAGCGTTTCGTATATCTCTTGCGGAGTCATCATTCGGCTTGCATTTTGAAAAATTCAGGGTCGTCGGGGGTATAGATCTTATGCTCGGTACGTTTTCTCTTAGCCTCGGCACGATGTGGCGTACTACTTTCACCACCACGTGGTCCCATCCCTGCCACTTCTCCTCCATAAGCGCGAAAACGTTCGCACACGGAGTTGACATAATTATAAGTTTCCGAACCTATCATATACCCATATTTCACCACAGGGTCGCGATAGTACGCAGGGTCTGACAGATGTAAAATAAAGGGGCCCACATCGCTCCACACCTGTGCACTCTTTCCTGCCTTGCGAGCCAGGGCCTGAGCATCTCGCACGTGACCGATACCGCCATTGTACGAAGCGAGCATAAACTTCAAGCGCTCGTCGGGCGATTTGATATCGGACAGAGATTTATACAAGCCGCTCATCACACGAGCCGCAGCATTGATATTTTCAGCAGGGTCAAAAATCTTATCCATGGAAAGACCGACCGAAGCCGCCGTCGCAGGCATCAATTGCATCAAACCCTTGGCACCAGCCCACGACTGTGCCTGCGGATCAAAGCAAGACTCCTGGTAAGCCATCGCCGCCAACAGTCGCCAATCGCACCCGATGGTCGAAGCCGCACGTTTGAAATGGGCATCATATTGCGATATCTCGCCCCTCTCCTTAGACAGATATGGGGCATAGACCTTGCGCTTCACTTGCGTGCGCTGGGCTGTTTGCTCTCGCACCTGGTCTTCTACATATTTCTTGACTTCTGTACTATACCATCTATCCAACAATTCGGCCAGATCCTCGGACTCTGCACTGACTGCCCACGAACCTTGTGCCGAGTCCTTGACACCCGCAGCCAGCAAACCTTGTGCATCGCACAGTGACTCGGGCAACAGCACACCAGCAACATCTGCCCCACCCGACTTCAATAGTTCTGCCAATTCGACCGTATCATGCACCACTTCCACGCGCACTCGCAGTCCCTCGCTCTGAGCGAAATGCTGCACATAGGCAAATTGCAGGCCCATCTCTCTGCCATGATATTCGTAATAAGTACCAGGACCGCTCAGCGTAGCAAATATCAGTTCGCCCGAACTTTTTATCTTGTCCCAAACCCTGGAAACGGTATCTTCGACAGGTGATACAAAGGCCGCATTGTCCCCATGCGTACGCGTTTGGTTAGTACATGCCACTACGGTGCAAAAAAAACATAGAGGCAGAAGGAGTTTGTTGCTAAAAAAATGTATTTTTGCCATCAATTCTACAAGCCAAAATCTATTACTAATCAGATTCTCTCTGTTTCAAACTACAAAGTTACACAAATCTTCCTATATATTATGATTAAGCACATTGTATTATTTCAACTCCGCCAGGACATCAGCGCCGAAACCCGTAGCGCAGTCATGCACACCTTCAAGCAAGCCATCGAGGCCCTGCCCCACTCTATCCCCTGCATCCGTCAGATTCATGTAGGTTTCAACGTCAATCCTGCCGAAAAGTGGGATGTCTGCCTCGAAAGCACGTTCGACTCGATGGAGGACCTTGATATCTATGCAAAGCACCCCGATCACAAGGCAGCAGCCAAGAACTTTGTTCCCCACGTAGCAGGCCGCGCTTGCACGGATTTTGAAGTGTGATATCAATGCGAAGCGCCATAGTTCCTCCCACCTATTTTGTCAAAATATTTCGTATTTTCAGAGCGCGAGAATCGCTTAAAATCATCCAAGCAAAACCTTAGTCGGATTTACGAGAATTACAGTGCATTACAAAATCCACCTCTTTTTAACATATCACAAGTCAAATTTGGTCTTAGTTGCTAAAACAATAATCAAAACAACCAACATCAGAAAAATCCACCCGTAATGTAAAAAAATCTATCCGTAATGTAGTTGAATTTATCCGTAACGTAGTTGAAACTATCCGTATTGTAGTTCAAAAAAGGCCTTGACTTTTTTCAAAAAGGTTAAGGCTTTTACTTTCTGTCCTTACTTTAGGCTAGACGCGCCGTTCTATTTCACAAAGTGCATTTGTCAAAATTTTTCGCATTTTTTGCACTGCATTTAGAGCGCCCTGTTGGGGTAAAATAAGAGGGATGCACATCATCACGATGGCATCCCTCTATTGTCGTTAAACTTTGATCGTTGGCCGTTAATTATTCCGTGCGATAATCAGCAAGTTGTTCGGCAGTCATATTCATTACCCAAGCGTGGTGCTTGATGACCTCTGCCTCGGCAAAGTTAGCATAAACACGTGCTGAGCGTTCAAACAGCTCGGGCGCCTGAGTGGCATTATATTGTATCAAGTGCAACATGATGACGTCGGCAGCCATCTCAACCAAGTGGCGTGCGCAAATATCATGGAACTCTTGATCCTTAGCCTCTTTGACATAGTTTGTTGCTTCTTCGAAGAGGTCTGCCATCTTCTTGGCACGTGCTTGCAGAGGCTTCATCGTTTCGCTGACCTCGGCTGCTTCGAATTCGCGCATTTGTGCCAGGTACGACCCGTTGGTGACGTAACGAATGGCTGCTACGACTTGCAATTGGGTGGTGCCTTCATAGATGTTGGTGATGCGGGCGTCGCGTGCATAGCGCTGGATGGGGTAGTCCATCATGAATCCCGAACCGCCGTGGATTTGCAAAGCATCGTAGGTATTTTGGTTGCAATATTCTGAGTTCATACCCTTAGCCAATGGCGTGAGCGAGTCGGCCAACTTGGCATATTTCTTTTGCTCCTGGCGTTCTTCGGGCGTCAACTTGCGCTCGCGAGCGATATCGTCCAGCGCTTTATAGATATCTACGTAGCGGCTGGTTTGATAGAGCAAAGCACGACCAGCGTCGAGTTTTGCCTTCATCAATGCCAACATGTCGTACACGGCGGGGAAGGTGATGATGGCCTTGCCAAATTGCTGGCGGTCGCGAGCATAAGCCAAGCCTTCGTCGTAGGCTGCTTGCGACAGGCCGACACTTTGTGCTGCGATACCGAGGCGTGCACCATTCATCAGTGCCATCACGTATTTGATCAGACCCAATTTGCGGTCGCCGCAGAGTTCTGCCTTGGCATTCTTGTACACCAATTCGCAGGTCGGAGAACCGTGGATGCCGAGCTTGTGCTCGATGCGGCGCACGTTCACTCCGCCATCGCGCTTGTCGTAGATAAACATCGACAGACCGCGGCCGTCTGTTGTACCTTCTTCCGAACGTGCCAAAACGAGGTGCAGATCAGCGTCACCGTTGGTAATGAAGCGCTTCACGCCGTTCAGTCGCCAACAACCTTCTGCTTCATCGTAGGTCGCCTTGAGCATCACGCTCTGTAGGTCTGAACCTGCATCGGGTTCGGTCAGGTCCATCGACATCGTTTCACCTGCACAAATGCGAGGGATGAAACGGCTGTGCTGATCTTCGTTGCCAAATTCGTACAAGGTTTCAATACAGTCCTGCAAGCTCCATATATTGCCGAAGCCAGCATCCTTTGCCGCCACGATTTCTGCACACATGGTGTAGGGCGTGATGGGAAAATTCAAGCCGTCGTAGCGGCGAGGCATAGTCATACCGTTCATGCCTGCGCCCACCATGGCTTTCAGGTTTTCGGCAGTGCCGCTGGCATAGCGCACACGGTCGCCCTCGTGGTGAGGGCCTTCGATATCTACGCCCTCAGCATTGTCGGCGATAGTCGTGCCTGTGATTTCGCCCACGATATCCAGGACGCGGTCATAACTATCCATTGCATCCTCGAAATCGAGGGGTGCGTAGTCAAAAGTATCTTTGTCGCGGAAGTCTCTTTCTTTGAGTTCCACAATGCGCTTCATGAGTGGATGATTCATCTCAAAGCGCAATTCAGGATGGTCACTATAACAATTTGCCATTGTAGTCTATATTTTTAATAAAGTAGACGAGTTTTTAGTGGACTAGTAGACGAGTTTTGGGTAAACAAGTTTTTGGTAGACTAGTAAACGAGTTTTTAGTAAACTAGTAAACGAGCTCTTGTCAACTCGTACACTTGTCAACTCGTACACTTGTCAACTCGTACACTTCACTTACTATTTTCCTTATAATATTTAATCATTTTGGGCACAACTTCCTCTACTGAACCAGTGATGACATAGTCTGCCAATTGGTTGATAGGTGCATTGGGGTCGGTGTTGATTGAAATCACGATGCCGCTTTCCTTCATACCGGCAACGTGCTGGATGGCACCACTGATACCGCAGGCGATATAGACCTTGGGTCGAACGGTCACACCAGTTTGTCCGATCTGGCGATCGTGCTCGCAATAGCCTGCATCAACGGCTGCACGTGTGGCGCCTACCTCGCCGTGCAATTCGTCGGCCAACTTTTGCAACAGGTCAAAACCTTCTTTCGAGCCTACGCCGTAGCCGCCTGCTACCACGATGGGTGCGCCTTTGAGGTTGTTATTGGCTTTTTCCACATGGCGTTCGATCACTCTCACCACGTAGTCTTCGGGCGCTACATATTTTTCCACTTCATGGTACACCACTTCGCCATTGTAATTGTCGTCAACCTTTTCAGCCTTCATCACACCGCTGCGCACTGTCGCCATTTGTGGACGATTGTCGGGGTTGACGATTGTCGCTACGATATTGCCACCAAAAGCAGGACGGATTTGGTAGAGCAAGCCGTCGTAGTGCTTGCCAGATTTGCGATCGTCGTATTCGCCGATTTCCAAAGCTGTGCAGTCGGCAGTCAGACCACTGTGCAACGACGAACTGACGCGGGGGCCAAGGTCACGACCGATAACTGTAGCACCCATCAAGCAGATCTGAGGTTGCTTTTCTTTGAACAAATTCACCAAAATGCTGGTGTGAGGCTTGGTAGTATAGGGGTAGAGACCTTCGGCATCAAAGACGTGCAATGTATCCACGCCGTAGGACAGAATCTCCTGTTCCACCTTACCCTTGATATCGGTGCCAGCAACTACGGCCTCGAGTTGCACACCCAATTCGTTGGCCAATTTGCGGCCTTTAGTCAGGAGTTCGTATGAGACTTCCTCGACAGTATATTTATCTATTTCGCAATATACAAAAACGTTGTTCATGATTTCCTTTTGTAAATGTTTTTCAACGAGGAACAAGGTTTGTTGATCATTAAACTTTAATCATTCAACGTTCCTCGTTCAATCCTTTAACTAGTAAACGAGTTTTTAGTAGACTAGTAGACTAGTAGACGAGCACTCGTCAACTTGTACACTCGTCAACCTATAGTATGGCTTTCGAGTAATTCTTTAATCAAGCCTTCTACTTCAGCATCAGCCGCAGTGAGTTGTTTGCTTTCTTTTGCTTTGAACACGATATTTTGTACCGCCTTCACTTTAGTGGGCGACCCAGCCATGCCACATTGTTGCAAGTCTGCATCGATATCGGCCGCTCCCCATTGTGTCAGGGTGAGGTAAGGTTTCTTGTCGTACTCAGCGGCATAGGGCATATCGGCAGTGCGTTCGATGGGCGCAGTGGCACGTTTGTATTTCATCACACGTTTGGCATTACAGGGGCGGCATGGAGCTGCCGAACCAGTCACTGTGATCAGCAGGGGCAAGGGGGCTTCGACCTTTTCCACACCGCCGTCAATGCGGCGCACCAATGTCACTTTGCCATCCACTACGCTTTCCACGCTTTCCACGTAGGTCACTTGATCCAAGCCCAGCTTTTGAGCCACCTGTGGACCCACTTGCGCTGTGTCGCCGTCGATAGCCTGGCGTCCGCCTACGATAATGTCGGGCATACCAATTTTCTTGATAGCTTGGCTCAGTGCATAACTTGTCGCCAAAGTATCTGCACCACCCAGAGCACGGTCGGTCAGCAATACACCAGCATCAGCACCGCGATAGAGGCTTTCGCGCAGTACATCAGCAGCCTTGGGCAATCCCATAGTCAGCACTGTCACAGTAGAACCAGGATGTTGATCCTTCAGTCGAAGCGCTTGTTCCAGCGCATTCAAGTCTTCGGGGTTGAAGATGGCAGGCAGCGCGGCACGATTCACCGTACCTTCAGCCGTCATTGCATCTTTTCCCACATTTCTGGTGTCGGGCACTTGCTTGGCAAGCACTACAATTTTCAGACTCATATTTCTGTGTTTTTCTTATTTATAAATGTATTATTTTGATCATAGTTAGGCCGCAAATATAATGATTTCCGAGCAAGCATCAAACTCGTACACGATTTATTAACATCATTTTTTAACTTTTTTCACTCAAAATAGTTGAAAACAGGAGATGAATGTAAAAAAGTCAAGGACCAGTTTCATCCGTTGTTTCAGTTCACAAAAACTTTGCGACGCCCCGTAAAAATTTCGCGACGCCTCGTAAAAATTTCGCGACGTATAAATAAAAAAAACCTAAGACTTTTTTCACGAAAGCCTTAGGTCGTTTTGTTGTACTTTATTTCAAGTTGATTTCTGCTCCGTCTCTATCAGCGGCGTATTTCCATTTCGTCGAGGACGTAACTACTACCACCGAAGCGATCTACGATAAAGAGGACGTAGCGGATGTCGACGTTGATACAGCGCTGCAGTTGTGGATTGAACTTGAGGTCTGAGGACAGCGATTCGATATTGCCATCAAAGGCCAAACCTATCAATTCACCATGTGCATTGAGTACTGCCGAACCGCTATTGCCGCCAGTAATATCGTTGTTGGACAGGAAGCAGGTGGGCAGCTGGCCATCCTCGCGAGCGTAGGGACCATAGTCCTGTGCCAAATACATTTCCTTCAGTCGAGGATGTACAAAGTAGTCGGTCTGGGTGGCGCTCTCCTTCTCGAACATACCTGTCAATGTGGTGCGCCAGTCGTACAAGACGCCGTCGCGAGGTTTCAGGTCGCACACGTGGCCGTAGGTCATGCGCAGGGTGAAATTCGCGTCGGGAGCCTTTGCCCAATCATACATTTCACACAAGCCGCGCACATAGATACGGTCGAGTTCGGAACGCTTTTGGCGATAGACCGACATCTGGGCAGCATAATTCTGCTGTACGAATTGATTGTAGGCAGCCCAATGCTTTACCATGGGGTCGTTTGCCAGCACATCGTAGGTGGGGTTTGCCAAAAAGGCCTCGAACGCCTCGGCGCTGCGGAACAATGAAGTCGAGTACATAGTGTCATAGTGTGCCTGCGCCGCGGCAGCTGATTTCAGGAAGTCGGGCGATGCCCCCTTGTGATGCTTGAACCAATAGGGCAAGAGCAGGGCCATTTTTTCACGATCCACGTCTACATTGAAAGCTCCGACACCACTATCATACCAGCGTTTCAAATCGCTCTGTGCAGCCTCGATGTCTTTTGCTTTTCCCCCTTGCAGGGCCTTCAACATCGCATCTACGGCAGACGACTTCACGTACAGGCGCTGTTGGCCTGCGGTCTGATTCAACAGGTAATAATCAAATAGCATGTCTGCATTGGCAGCACAGAGTGAGTCGATGCGCTCGATGATATTGGCGTATGCTGCATCACCTTTTTGGGCAGCAAACTGGCGGAAAGCGGCTTGTTCGGCTTCCTTTTCTCCGACGAGATTGATTTTTTCAACGGCTTCGTTCATGCCTCCAAAGTTCTTCACGACATTACCCAGGGACATATATTCGTCTTGCAACATCAGGTTGAGCGAGTCGTTGGCATCCATTTTCTTTTTCAAGAATTCCAACTGTGCATTACCTGCCAGGACGTATGGCTCGTTTTGTGATTGCGTGCGAAGTTTCACCTCGGAAGCCGTCAGATAGCGACTGGTCGAGCCAGGGAAGCCCATGATCATGGTGTAGTCCCCCTTGTCCACACCCTTCAATGAGATGGGCAAATGGCGGTCGCACTTCAAGGGTACATTCTTTTCGTTGTAAGCAGCAGGTTCACCGTTTTTATCGGCATAGATGCGGAACATGGCAAAGTCGCAAGTCTGACGAGGCCAGATCCAGTTGTCTGTATTACCGCCAAACTGTCCGATATTGAGCGGAGGGTTGACCACGAGGCGCACGTCGCTATAAACTTGCTCGTAGAACAGATAAAATTGGTTAGCCCCAAAGTAGGGCACAATGCGCACTCTGAGTCCTTTCTTCTTGCGCAGGTCACTTTTCTTCAAGAGGTCGGCTGCCAGTGGTTCCAGAAAGGATTGGCTTTGCATCGTATAGACATCCACACCCTTAGTTTTGGCAACAGTTTCGACATCTGCCGTCACATCGACGATGCGCAAGACGAAGGTAAAGGTGAGGTTAGGTGTAGGCAATTCTTCCGCACGACTTTTGGCAAAATAGCCGTCCTTCAAATAGTTTTTGTCCATAGTACTCATGGCATGGACATAGCTAAATCCGCAGTGGTTATTGGTCAGCACCAGGCCCTCGGGCGAAACGACTTCGCCAGTACAGCCATTGCCAAAGATACCGATACATTCGCGCAGGGACGAACCGTGCTCGTTGTAGAGTTCGCTGGCAGGAATTTTCAGGCCCGCCTTGAGCAGCGAGTCTTCGAGATGTTGTTGCTTCATCAATTTGAGCAGCCACATACCTTCGTCGGCATGTAGCGCAGCGACACTCGACAGGAGCGCGCAGAGCAGAATGACAATCTTCTTCATAATAGCATTATTGTTTATTGTATTATTTATTTCTAATTAAATCAGAACGGATAGCCAATAGCCAAGTGATAAGCTAAACTTCGGCCGAACTTGGGCATATTGTACCACCCCGACTTGCCCGTGTCATAGGGAGCGTGCAAACCTACACCGACGTCGAAGCGCAGTACGAGGAAGTCCAGGTCATAGCGCAAACCCAAGCCCGTGCCGACAGCTATCTTTTTCAGATTTTGCAAGTTCAACTCGGCACCAGGTCTTTGCTGATCGGGACGGAGCAGCCATACATTTCCAGCATCCAGGAAGGCAGCACCATGCAGGTCGGCTACGATGGGAAAGCGGAACTCCAGATTGGCTTCGAGTTTGACATCGCCCGTCTGATCGACATAGGCATATTTTGTATCCGCCGACTTGTATCCACCAGGCCCAATGGTACGCACGGTAAACCCACGTACACTATTGGCACCACCTACGTAGAAAAGGTCTGCATAGGGTGCCATTCGGCTATTGCCATAGCTATATATCGCACCAGCAAAGACACGCCATGCCAGCGACAGGGGCGTGCGTGGAATGTGAAAGGTGTGATGCAGCTCGGCTGAAGCCTTGATATATTGTGCAAAGGGATTGCCAAAAAGATGCTTATCCTGCTGGGAGAAAGGCTTCCCGCAAAGTGCATAGATCGACGAGGTCAAATTGCCTGCCTCCTTGACATTGGCCTGAAACCATACCGGATGGCGATGGCGCGACGGCGAAGCATAAGTAAAGGTATAGGAGAAGGAAGGGATGAACTGATCGCGCATCGAAAGCGAAAGGGCGGGGTTAGCACTCATGATGCTGTCGAATTGAGATGTAGCGCTAATCATCTTATCAAAATCCAGACTTATCAAAGTCATCTCATGTTTAACCGTAGCACTACGCTGCCAATTGTAAGTCATATTTGCCCCCATCGTAACACGATTGAAAAAACGTGAGCGATTACGCCAATTGCCCGTCAAAGCAAAGGTCGTGGTTGCAGGGAAACGCAGACGACGGCTTTGTATACCTGGAAATACGAAACGAGGCAGAGTGATGGCCAATTCGGTACCAAGTTCGTAGGAATTGAGCAAAGAGTTGTTACCCTCGCGTCCCATACCAGTCTGCCATTCATAGGATCCGAAAATATTAAACGACACCTTTTCCGCACCATCAAAGGCATTGCGTTTAGCAAGTCCGAAAGAGACACCTGGACCTATCTGCTGGTTGCTCTTGAACATTACATTCGTTTCGAAAGTCGCATCATACAACTTGTCCATCACCGCAGTGACATAGACGTCCAACGTGTCGCACAAAGCAGATGTATCGCGCGGCACATAGTCTACATCCATTTGACTAAGTACTCCGAGAGCGCCTAGTTTTTCCAACGTAGATTGCTGACGGCTCAACTGAAAGATTTCGCCATGCCGGTGATTGATGGCTCCACGCCAAATACCAGCCCGAAGGGGCAACTTATCACCAGAAAATTGATAGGTATAATTTCTGCGTGAGAAGGCGGTGTCGGGCTGCTGTCCTGCATTATTTCTGACTGACACATAAGTGTGTCCAATATACCAAGGATGGCGGGCACGAAGCGAACGGGCGGGGTCGGGCTGTACGCGCAACTGAACAAAGCCACTGCGCTGCAACGTATCTGCCGCATAGGTGGTCATATCTGCCGTATAGTAATAGTAACCATGCTCACGAAACAGTTGCTCAATTCTGCTCTGCTCATTAGCCAAGTTCACCACGCTGAAAGCATCTCCCCGTTTCAACAAAGTAGCCCTAGCATTGGCACGCAACAGACTATCTGTCGGTGCAGAGAAATCACGATATTCCACACTATCCAAACGCCAAACGGGACCCATCGAGACTTTGTATTGCAACTTGGCTCGCTTCGGATTACGCTGGGGCAGGATTTCATAGTCAACATCACCTTGAAAATAGCCGTAATTGCGCAATGTATTTGTCGCCACTTGCACTCGTGTATCCGGACTAACACTGCTGATATATATAGGTTCGGCACTGAATGTGCGATGCATCCATTTGCCAAATTTGGTCTGACTATCTACATATTTATTATAGGCCCAAAGTCCAAAAGGTATAGGAAAGCGAACGTAGGACGAACCAAAAAGTGCATTATTGGGTGCAAAATCCAATACTGCTTCGACTTCCGCCTTGCAAGTATTGATTTCGTCCTTCAGTTTATCTTCTTTTGCTTTCAGAGCCTTCTTCTCTGCCTTCGTCAATTTGTGTGTTGCTGCCAGGTCGTTGTCTGTAGCATCCAGGCTATCATTGAAGAGCATTTGTCCTTGGTCTAAATACTCCACGCCCTTGATGCCTATATATAGTTGTTCATCCTCTGGCAATTTATCCGTAGTAGAACATGAGATGACCAGTAAGTAAATGACAAAGGGGATGATGCCCTTCGTCAAACGTCCTGATGTCCATATTTTAGTGTTCGGTATATTCATATCTCGGTGTCTACTTGTTTAAAAATCGTCAAACTATTTTTCTTCCTCAACAGGCAATACGGCTATGGTGTCTGATACCAGAGACGTATCAACAGGTGTTTTTTCTTTTTTACTACGGAAGATAAAGAGTTCGCCCAACTTATTTGTTTTTTTACGAAGCACAAGGCCGACTCCCGTTTTAGTCAATTGTCCTTCGAATGGGTCGCGCGTACTTCTGTCATAGAAAGCGCGGACATAACGAGACGAACTCTTGTCCAAACGATATTCCACCGCCACATTGTCTATGAAACTTTCTGCAGTGTTTGTAGCGCCCTCACCGGTACTAACTCTACCTCCTACAATCACACTGATGCGATTGCCCCAAAAACGTTTTGCAAACTGGAAAGAATAGTCTGTGGTATTTGCCCCAGTCGCACTGACACCCGACTCCATACCTACGGACAAGTCTACGGTGCGTAATGCATTGCCAGCGATGTTTTGTATTTCGCTTTGCAGGAAGGCTGTCAAAGCATCGCTTGCCTTTAATCCGCCAGTGCCAGAGGAGAGCATATCATCGTTCAAGTACATTCCTGTAACCAATAGTGACACAGCCGTTTTGCCTCGTTGTTCAGCAGTCATCTGAGCCAATTGGTTTTGCATCCCGAGATCTTCAGGCGCATCTATTGTAAATTCCAAACCCATATTGCTGAGTTGCTGTGACACCTTGACGCCGACTTCAAATGCTACTGAGCGTGGCACATCATTTTCAGTAACGGTGGCTTTGGTCTTTTCTGTGGCAATAATATTGAGTGTAGGATTCATCATATCTCCTGTAAATTCAACATAACTGCCTCGCTGAATATTAAATTTCTTCAGAGGAATCACTGGCAGGGTATACTTCATCGTACCCTCGCCTACTGTCAGTCTGCCAGTCAAGCGCATTTCGTCTTGTTCAGTCATACGCAGGGTCAAATCTCCCCCACCCTCTACGTCGACATAGTTGTCTCCATTTTCGCTGAGATTACAATGGAATTTTGCAGCCTCATTGATCGAGATACCCAGTGCCATATCAAATTGCGCCCGTGTTTCGGGTTCTGGTGCCACCGTTGTGGTATCATTGAAATCTACAAACTTCACCAAACTGTTCAAACGATCGTCCACAGTCAGAGGCGAGTCCTTTAATATATATGTCATATTCGTTTGCGGCAAGATACCTAAATTGCCACGCACTGTCATTTTGTCAAATCCACCCTTGACCGTACCAGCAAAATCTGTATACACCCTGCCATAAGCCAAGGATTGTTTTTGTTTTTTCGCATTGATCAATTCAAAGTTCTGTGCTTGCATTGACAGATTCATCTGTGGGTTGCTGATTTGCCTCAGGTCTAATGTACCGTTGATTTGAAGAGGATTTTCACTTTGCTTGGAGTAAAGATTATAACCATTGAAACGCATCACGCTACCTTGAATAGGCACCGCCTTTTCGTCCATACGGAAGTCTACGCCATAAACATTTGAGTAGAGATGAGCACCGCCGAATTGCAGGGCGCCTTCCAGATGAGGCTGAGCCAAAGTTCCTGTCACACTCAAAGTACCTCCTGCATCACCTTTCATTGCAAAATCCGTGCCAACAAGGAATCCATTCAATAAATGTAGGGGGAAATTCATCATATCAGCCTGTCCCTCAAAGTTTCCTTCCTCATTATTATAATATACGCCTTCGACTGACAAAACTTCAGTTTCTTCTGCCGAAACGAAAGCATTGAAATGATGTTCATCTCCTGCCTTTGGCATATAGATCGCTTCAAGTCCGACGTTGCCTATCTGTGCACCATCATACACCAATTGATCCACTTTCACATTACCCATAGCCGACAGACTTTGATGGTCATCTATCAAGTGAATATCGCCGCCCAGCATACCTTGCATCTGTGGCAGGAAGGGCAAACCGTTGGTCAGTGCACCTACATTTAGATGATTTATACTTAACGTCAAGTCGTTGACCAAAGAGTCCGGCGTACTGAACAATGCCAGATACGTATTGTCATCTGCCAACAACTGTATATCTGCACCAATGTCTCCCTTTTGTCCTAAATAGAGATAATTATTGTCATTGAGGTTAAAGTGCGTAAATGCTAAGATTGGACGTTCGGGATAAAAGTGTGCCCGCAATCCACCCTCTTCAAGCAATGCTTTCAAACCGAGGTCTACACCTTTTCTGCCCTGACCATCTGCCACAACCAACTCTACACCTGCATCTTCGTCATACAGATAACCGTGCACCTTGGCGTCAAACTGTGGTCCATAGGTCTTGCTCTTATTGCAGGCTTGTATATCCAGATTGATACCGCGCTCATTCTGTCCTATTGTCAGGGCAATATCTTCCACACCGAAATCAGCCATTTTCATACCCTTCAAATATCCTGCTCCATTGATACCTTGCAGGGTGTCTGTGCTAAGGGATAAATGTGCATCGGCAAAGGCATAACCCTTCAAACGTAAAATATTGCTCACTGGATTGTCTGTTCCAACGTTCAATGTCAAGTCCAGTGTGGGCAAGGCGTGCTTGATTCTGATTTGGTTGAAATCTTTTTGCTTTAATTGTGCTACCAGTTCGTCCTTCAAACCTAATAGTACACCCACTAAATCCTCTAATGGACTGGCGATAGCAGCATCCATCTCCATATCGCCGACGGCTGCTTTCAGCAAGGTATTATTAATATTAGTAGCAAAGTCAAAATCTACATCCTTGGCTGTAAATCCATTTTTTGCGGTCAGAAAACGATTATTCACCAACTGCCCATTCACACCAAAGTCCGTAAGTTCTGTATCTGTATAGGCTTGCAGGTGGAGCGATGTTCCAAGGAGTAGGCTATCCTGCATACCTGCAATTTTCTTCAGGTTAATCGGATCAAAATCGCCATCCAGAGTCATACGTATTTGTTCTGTCAGGTCAAAGGTCAAAGTGCCTTCGCCACAGAGATAATCGCTATTAAGTGCGAACTCGCCCTCGCCTATACCTTCAGCCATACTGACAGATGCTCTGCACTCGCCGATGTGTGCATCATCCAGGTCGAGGTGCTTCACGTCGGCATTTGCTGTGAGCCATGAGGCGGGATCTAAGGGATCAAACCCGCATCCATCTGCCATCAATGTGCCTGTGAAATTGCCAATACCCAAAGTAGGCAAAAAGGCACCTACTGGAAATTCACGGGCATCGAGGTCTACATAATATTCACTTGTTTCAGGATCCACCTCGGCATCTATCGTCACCCTGCCAGCCAGCACATCGCCTCTGCCACAGAAGGCATAGTTGCTACCATACACTTTGACCACACCATCCACCACACTACCGCGAGGTACGGCGATGGTCTTTTGCACATCTGCTGGCAACATTTTGAGCAATGGTGTTGCATTGGCAATTCTTGCTCTGAGTTCTACTTCGCCCTGTCTATTCTTTGCCAGCGGACGTTCCACTTCGCCTTCAAGACGCATATCTACCACCCCCTGCCAATCGACATACGTATCCTCGATCTTCACATAGGGACGTCCACCATTGATGCGACTTTTCACGACCAAAGGTGTCGAGGGGAGAATTGTTTTCCACGTATTATCCAGCAGTGGCGCAGCCAATAGGCGTAAATCCTCTGGGCCTACCACAGCATCTATATTCAGCGCGCACACGGCGGCACTATGTTCCTCTACCAGGGACAGAGGCACGTCAGCCTCGGCACTGATCGACGTGTGCGGTGTTTTCAGGTTCAGATAGTCCACCTTGACCATATCGCCCTTTATCTCCGCCTTCATCTTCATCTCGTCGATGCTCAGGCCACTTTGTTCGCGTCCCTGCAACCAGGGCATTTCTACCCGCAGCGTACCATTTGACAATAGGGCTGCCTGAGCGACAGAAAAGCTGACACCCTCGCATCGTATATGATTCAGGTTGATACCATAGACCTTGGGCATCTGTTCGTCCCAGTGGTCTATGTTTTTAGAGAAGAAGGCCGAGTTACCGCCATTCCCTCCTGACACTGAAACGAGCGAATCAGAGGGAGTGAATGAAGCCGTCAAATGCGCAGAAGACGTGCCCTTCGCAATAGTGCGCGTCGCATAGTTGACGTCCAAAGCTTCGCCTTCGAGTCCATATACCCTATATTCGGGGGCAGCAGTATTGACCTTTGCCGAATCCAGCATCACCGCATGGCCACCCAGGCGTACCCGCATCTCGTCACCAGGCATTGACAGGCAGACTTTCGAGCGCTCCATGCGCACATCTTTCACGCTGACGTCCCAGGGCATCCCTGCCTCGGTCGTATCCGTCTGTGCCGTGTCGCTCAGTGCGATATACAGGTCGGCATCACTGATCCGTAGTCCATCCACTGCCACTTTGCCCAGGGGGGACAGGAACAGATCGGCATTGGTCTTCACACTGCCGACCACACCGCGGGCATGTATATCGGACAACAGACTGCGTGTGTCCAGGCGGACGTCGTATAGTTCTACGCCCTTCACCTGTGCCTCGCCTTGCAGCAATGGTTTCACAGGGATGCCCAAACGCAAAGCGCCAACATCTACCAATGTATCTCCTGCTTGGACTGCTACGACATTATGCAGAGCCAGGTCCAGTGGGAAAGCCAGTCGCACGTGCCCCACAGAAATCTGCATCCCGGTTTTTTCCGACAGTTTCTCGGTCACGACGCGCACCACCACTTGTTGCACTGGAGGCAGATAAACCAGTATCGCTAAAATCAAGAACAGCACGAATGGGGTAGCCACGGCAATGGCTATCCATTTCATTCCTTTATATAATAGGTGTGCTTTCTTCATGTTTTTTAAGTAGACTGGTGGACGAGTAGACTAGTGGACGAGTGGAGAGTGGAGAGTGGAGAGTGGAAAGTGGAAAGTTAAGAGTGGAGAGTTGAAAGTTAAGAGTGGAGAGTGAATGAGAAGGAAGTAAACTAAGTCAACCAACGTAGATACGCCGCAACTCATCATTTCCTAATATTCCAACGATTTGCGTGAGAACAATCAGAGAGCGAAGTTAGTGCAAAGCAAGCGTAGTGCAAAATAAAAATACGTTTTTTTATTATTTTAGTAATAATATATATTCATATACAGAGTCACCTATCCCTAAAACAGATAAGCAGAACTAACTCCTTCCCAAGATTCAATAGATTTGCGTGAGAATATTCCAACGATTTGCAAGAGAATATTCTAAAGATTTCGTGAGAACAACCATAAAGACAATAAGCCAGAATTAACTCCTTCTCAAGATTCCATAGATTTGCGTGAGAACATTCCATAGATTTGCCAGAGATTAACCACGAAGACAAAAAAGGCGCGACACTACAGATAGTGCCACGCTCCCAATCAATTATCTAAATTAAATCAAAAAATGATTTCTTACCAATAGCTTTCGCTTGATTCTTCTTCGAAGTCGCCACCCCAGATAGGATCTTTCTTGTTGCTCAATTGAGCGCCATCTACAGAAGTATCTACAGTTCTATCACTGAGTTGCAACGAAGCAGCGATCATGCCTTCAGTAGTGAGGCTCACTACGAGCATTTCAGGTTGAATATATGTCTTTTTCATGATTCTATTATTGTTTTGGGGATTGATTACTTTACGATGAACTTCTTGCCGTTTTGGATGTAGATGCCACCCTTCACTGTGTTTACTACGCGGCGACCGCTGAGGTCGTAGATAGGTGCGTTAGCCTTTTCAGTTTCTACAGTTTCGATTGCTGTAGTTTCGCCGTCTTCAAAGAGGAATGCTTTAACTGAGCTAGCAGAAGGAACATACAAGTAAGCCTTATGGCTATTGTTTTGGAAACGGTTGTTGTTGAATGCGTCTTTGTAGAAACCAACTTCACCATCAACGAGACCAAGTGCGTAGTATGTACCAGCTGTTGTGAAATATGTTGCAGCAGCTGTACCACGGAGTGCGTTACCTGCGATAGCCTCAACATCTTCTGTGATTGTGAAATTGTAAGTACCAGCAGTTTCAGAGTACAATACAACGCCTGTATTTGCAGGGATTACGCCACCTTCGATTTCATTCAAGTCGGCCCAACCACCTTCGTTGATTGCAACAGTGTATGCTGTAACTCCTTCAGGAACTGTAACAGCTACGGGAGCATAGAATGTTGCATATTTTGCAGCAGAGATTGTAACGGGGAGTGCTTCAACCTTTTCAAGAGTAAAATCGTGACGGTTTCCACAAACACTACTACACTTGTCTGCTCTATTTCCTGAATTATCGTGCAAATTCTTAGAACCTGTTGTGCTAACATCTGTCAACTCAAACTTCTCTGAATCTCTTGACGAGATACCGACAGTCCAAATACTTTTTGTACCGTCATTTATTGCACCAATCTCACGAGTATCCTTAGTATATGTACCTGTTGCATAGTTCAAGAATCTGCTTTCATCATCGAAATAGAAGATTGTACCGGCAAGATTGCAATCTGCATCAGATTTCATAGACATCTGACCAGTTTTAGCAGTTGCATTGTTATAAATGCTTGAAGCATCAACATAGTTCCCAGAGATACCCTTCAAACGGAAGTAGCCGATTTCACGAGCTGCAACAAGCTTCTTTATTTTTGCTAGAACCTCATCGCTAATATCACCAACGGGCTCTACCTTGTGGTTGCTACCACCATCATTGAGAATACCCCAACCATCGGTCCAAGAAATAAGACCATCGCCCTTATCTGTAGAGTGGTTAACGACTGCTGCATTATTTGTAGAGAACATGATGGGGTATTCTTTGTTGCTTGAAACCTTAAATGTCAACTTCTTACCTGTAGGTGAAGCTACAAAAGGAACTGAAGCGTTGTTTGACGCCTGCACACCCATAAACATACCCTTACCAATGTTGTAGAGATAATAGTTGCCATTTTCTGACTTGTAAACCGTCCACTGGAAGTTTGCATCATCCTTGCTACCAGTGAGATTGTGAGAAGCCTTTGCTGTTGATATAACATTGTTGTTACTATCCTTTGCACCCATCCAGCCACGTTCTGTCACGAATGTATAGATTTTGCCATTCTCAAAATCTGTGATTTCCTTAACAAAATCAAGTTCCTTGATTTCATTAACAGTGAGAGTTCCATTATACACTCTTACCTTGTGGATTGTAGCATCACCTGTTTCGTGTGCATCACCACCTGCCATACCACCACCAATGTAAATATTTGCATTTGCGAAATCTTCCTTCACCATCTTAGGCGTTGCGATTTCGTAACCACCAAAATCGCGGTCCATAGTCCAACCTGTGTTTGTATCGCCAATGTATGACTTAAACTTATTGTTGGTCTTGTCAAACACATAAGCAATTCTTATTGTGCTGTTGGCAGGAATAGTACCTGTAGAGAAGTGCTGACCATCTTTTGCAGCTGCGATATATGCAATCGAAGCATTAACGTGGCCACAAGCCATATAAGAAGTGTTTGTGCCAGAGAAAGAACCTGGTACAGCCTGTGCAGGGTCTGCAACACAGAAGAATGCGCCACGACCACTGAGTGAAGCAGCTGTTGTCACGTCCAAAACGACTGTAAGGTTTTCCAATTCAAAGATTTTTGCAGCATCTGCATCATCCAATTTGTAAGGAGCGGTACCGATATTGTCAACAGTAACCACAGGTTTTTGCGCCCACGCCCCAACACAAGTGAGGACCATGGTCATTAAAAGTAAAATTTTCTTCATTGTAGATTTAGATATTTATTGATTATATTTTTCTGATGTTATGACTTGCGAACAAGGCTTATCATTTCGCGTGCAAATATAATATAACATATTGGGATGATTGGGCAAGAATTGGTGAATATTAGTGCTTTACACGCCCTACCCCCCCCCTATTTTGCTAAGTAAAGTTTACAAAAACAGGTTGATTTACCAATAAAAAATATGACAGGAATGAGGTGCTTTGAAAAAGTAAAGACCTCGTTAAAAAAAAGCCTGGGATAATTTTAACGAGGCGTCGCGAAATTTTCACAAGGCCTTGACTTTTTTCACCATGAAAGTTTTGGGTTGTTTAGCCTCCACGTATCTCAGGTATCTACACGTATATATGTCAGACAAAACGTTTTTCTCTGTCACGTTTTTTAAGTAGTTCACGTAGATATTGTGAAATTATATCTACAGATTCTCGTGATACGTGGAGAATTATGCCAGCCAGCGCATCTCGAGTACCACGGAGATATTTATATATTACAGCGGAAGGGAATTTACAACCAAGAAAAAGCGAAGCACTACCGTGGGGGTAATGCTTCGCTCTGATTCTTTATGGTTTTTCGTGAGGGGCGTCGTGGTTTGACGCCCCTATGTATCAAAATTTCACTACACCGAGGCCGCTATCAATCAAGAGGCCATCCTTTGCAGTGAGGCTGAATCTACCTGCCCGCTTAGCCTTGAGTTTGATAACGAAGAGTTCGGGGTTGCCTGCGTCGAGGAGAGTAGCCTGGCCACGGTTGACGAATGTAGGATAGAGTGCCTTTGTGCCGTCTGAGTGCAAGCGGTCGTTGGTGAGGTTGACCATTTGCTTCATACCTACTGCCTCGATACCCATATACTCGAATTCCTGAGTATCGTATGGGAGGGCGAAACTGAGGGCGTTGACTGCTCTGAGGTCCTTACCGCTGACGGTGATGCGTACTTCGTCGCCTGCCCGATAGGTCTTGGCGCTTGGTGTGAGGACGAGCGAACCAGCTACGACTTCGCTTGATGGACGAGCGCCGCCATCCAATACGGTGGAGACGAGAGAGGCGTCGTAGGCATCGATCAAGCCGTTGCCATTGACGTCGCCGATGCTGACGTAATCAAAATCGCCGTCGCCACGACGCAATCCGGTGTAGTTCATATAGGATGTGAAGTCGCCCTCGTCGATGCGCTTGTCGCGGTTGATATCACCCTGGAGTATGCTTTCTGTATCTGCCACCTTGAAGATATACATTTCGTGACCCGAACCAAAATTGCCTACGGCTTCGCTGATGGAAATCTTGATGTAGCGCGCCGAGGGATGGCCTGCAAATGCGAAGGTACTCATTGCTCCCACACGCTCCCAAGAGAAGGGGACGGGGGTGCTCCAGGTTTGCCGGTCTGTGCTATATGAAACTGTGCCACGAAGGATGGTGCCATTGCCGCCGTCCTCGCGGTGATAGTAGTCGAGGCGGTCCAACTGGTTGACGCTGCGCAAGTCTATCAACATATCGAATGGTACGGCTTCGCCCTTGCCCCACTTGGTGTGCCAACCTGCTTTCATATCAAAGTCGAAGAGGTGGTCGATGGTTTGACCAGGTTGGTCTTCGCAAGTAACGCTTGCCTTGATGTCCTGAATAGCAAATTCGAGCGGATTGGACAGTGTGGTCGCCTTGGCAACGGTCCATTCAGATGCACCCTGAGCATTGAGTGCGCGCACCTTGAAGGTGTATTCGGTTTCTGCCTCGAGGTCTTCGAAATCGAGGGTCAAATCGCGGATACCCGAGTAGCACATGCCACCGAATTCCACCTCGTAGAAATCCGCCCCCTCGACCTTTTGCCAAGATGGCGCAAGATTGTATGGACCTACGGCTTCTTCCTTGAACACGACTTGAGGAGCGGCGAGCGTGCCTTGGCTCTTGCGCAATGGGTCTGTAGTAGAGAATTGGAAACCTTTGACAGTGACTTCAACAGCGTTCTTAGCTACGTCGCACTTGGCCAGGCGCACCCAAAGTTGTGGATTCTTCTTGACGCTGACCTTAGCAAATTCGCTGCCAGGTGTAGCGTATCGGTTGAGTTCGGGCGACGCATTATAATAATAGACATTTTCGCCATTGAGGAAGTCTGCTTCAGATTGTACAGGGGCGAGTTTCACTTTCTTGTCACCAACCTTGGCTTCCACCTTCTTAGGCGCTGCACTGACGTTGATGCGGAAGTCTGTCAGTTTGTTGAACTCTACGCCTGCAAACTCGCCTATCATTTGGTCTACGTGGATGCTCAGTTTATTGCCATCAACCCGTGTGGTGACGGCGGTAGATGTAGCATTGCCCGAGAGGTAGTCCTGCGTCCTGCCATCGTCGTCGTATTCGGTGAAGGTGATGCCACGCTGAGCATAGATTTCATAGGCACGATAGTCTGTGCGCCATACGGAAGGATTGTTGTGCGGCAGTGTCATCGGAAGGATGGCATCTGCCTTGACAAATACGGGGATTTTCCAAATAGGGCAATCGAAATTGTTGAGGATGACGCCGCCTTGGTAAATGTCGCCGCTGAAATAGTCTACCCACACACCTTCAGGCAAATAGATGCCGTTGCGGATATCGTTGCCGTCCTTATCCATACGGGTTTCCTTGTAGATTGGGGCTACGAGTAGAGATGGGCCGAACATATATTGATATTGCGTCTTGTGGCCCTGGGTGTAGGCATTGGGATAGTCGAGGAACATAGCGCGCACTACGGGTTTGCCATCAACGGCTTCACGGGCTACGGAATAGGCGTAGGGCATGAATTCGGTCTTCATCTTCAAATACCAACGGTTGATGCTTGCGGCGGGTTCGCCCAAAGCCTGAGGGTATTTAGGATTAGCTCCCCAACCATCCATATTAAGCAACATTGGTGTGAAAGTCTTCCACTGATAGTCGCGGATATTGACTGGCACATTCTTGCCGCCGAAGATACCATCCAGGTCGTTGGTGATATTGGGTTGCCCCGAAAGTCCCGAACCGATGAAGGTGGG
>JAEIGA010001067.1_pt1 | contig 41588 bp, 34 predicted proteins | sample 9270691 | NCBI WGS metagenome assembly JAEIGA01 (sample SAMN17057246, study PRJNA624740) | gut metagenome | biome: biome; isolation source: fecal sample | host: Bos grunniens | place: China: Xizang | collected 2019 | reverse complement strand
ATTTACGACAGCATGTTGTCACGCTACGATCTGACGACAGAGCAAAACAAGCGAAATGCCATATTTGAAGTAATCCAACAGGTGATTCTTGCAGGTTTGTATAGTGGTGGATTCTTTGAATCTGCAGCATTCTATGGCGGTACATGTCTGAGAATCTTTCACGGATTGCAACGCTTCAGTGAAGATATGGATTTTTCTCTGCTCACACAGGATGAAGCATTTGATTTCAGCAAATATTTCCAACCCATAGTAGATGCATTTGCATTGGTAGGCTGTGAAGTTGAGATCAAGAAGAAGGACAAGAAGAACTTCGGCAAGGTTGAGTCTGCCTTTCTAAAGGACAATACAGATGTCTATGATGTTATGTTTCAAACAGAGAAGTCTATAAAAATCAAGATAGAGGTTGACACTTGTCCTCCACTGAATTTTAAGACAGAACAGAAGCTGCTGTTACAACCGCATTCATTTATGACTCGTTGCTTTACTCTGCCAGATTTGTTTGCAGGTAAGATGCACGCCTTGGTATATCGTGCATGGAAGAACAGAGTCAAGGGACGCGACTGGTACGACTTTGAGTGGTATGTGCGCCATAATATACCACTTGATTTTACACACTTGGCAGAAAGATGCAAGCAGCTCAACAACCAAGAGATCACTCCGGATTTATTCAAAGAAAAACTGAAGGAACGCCTCTCTACTGCTGATATAAAGCAAGTAAAAGATGATGTATTACCATTTATTCGCAATCCGAAAGAATTGGATATTTGGTCAAATGACTATTTCGTTCTATTAGCGCATATGGTGAAATTTGAATAATCTTTATTCCCGCGGTGGAGTCATTTACTAAAAATGCTCCACCTATTTTTACATTCATCCTAAAATGCAAATACGGTATACTGCGCGTTTCCAAACTTTTACAAAAATTAATTGTTTATATTTTATATAAACACTATTTTTGCATATTAAGGAACCGAGAAAGTGCTCTCCACCCTATTTTATAAAAATCCATAAACCCAAAATGAGCGACAGCACATCAAATAACAAGCGTATAGCAAAGAATACATTGATGCTCTATGCAAGGATGCTTATGCTAATGTTGGTAGGGTTATACACTAGCCGTATAACTCTAAATGCATTAGGCGTAGAAGATTATGGAATCTACAATGTGGTTGGAGGCATTGTTACCATGTTCAGTATTCTAAGTGGTTCGCTTTCTGCGGCAATAAGTAGATTTATTACATTTGAGTTAGGACGAAATGATTTAGAAAAACTTAAAAATGTTTTTTCTTCTGCAATTACAATACAAATTATATTATCACTAATAATCGTATTATTAGCAGAAACTGTTGGATTATGGTTTCTAAACAACAAATTAGTTATAGCCGCAGACCGTATGATAGCAGCCAATTGGGTATACCAACTTTCAATACTCACATTTGTTTTAAATTTGATTAGCTTACCATACAATGCAACAATCATAGCTCATGAGCGTATGTCCGCTTTTGCTTATATCAGCATTTTCGACGTATTTAGCAAATTATTGGTAGCATTCTCTATATACCACTCACCTTTTGATAAATTAATACATTTCAGTTTATTGTTAGCCATATTGGCAATCATCAACAGAATGATTTATGCAATCTATTGTAAGCGACAGTTCGCAGAATGTGTTATTCGTTTCAAATATGACCACAATTTATTGAAACAAATGTTCAGTTTTGCAGGCTGGAACTTTATTGGAGCATCCTCTTCTGTTTTACGCGATCAAGGTGGAAATATAATTCTAAACTTATTTTATGGCTCAACAGTTAATGCAGCGCGTGCTATTGCAATTCAAGTGAGTTCACACATTCAAAGTTTTGTAAGCAATTTCATGACTGCAATAAATCCTCAAATTACGAAATCATACGCTTCGGGTGATTATAATTACATGATGTCACTAATATACAAAGGCGCACGTTTTTCTTACTATATTTTATTGATATTATCATTACCGGTTATAATTAATGCACAATACATTTTAACAATTTGGTTAGGTATAGTACCTGACCACACTGTTACATTCATACAACTGGTCCTTATATTTGCAATGAGTGAATCACTCGCCAATCCATTGGTAACAGCAATGCTGGCTACAGGAAAAATACGTAACTATCAATTAGTAGTAGGTGGTTTACAAATGATGAATTTACCGTTGTCATACATTTTTTTACGTTTTGGTTACCCACCTGAATCAATTTTTGTGATAGCAATATTCGTGTCTGTATGTTGCGAAATGGCCCGCCTTTTCATGCTGCGAAATATGATTAACCTATCCATCAGTTCATTCTTACATAAAGTTTATTTCAATGTAATATTTGTAACTATTATAGCATCAATAATACCTATTGCTTTATCCGTTATATTACCCAATAACTTTGTCGGATTTATAGGGAGTTGTATTAGTTGTGTTATTTCAACTTCTATTTCTATTCTTTTTATAGGTCTTAGTAAATCTGAATTTAATTTTATAACATCAAAATCAATTATATTGATTAAAAAGATATACAAAAAATGATAAAAATCCTTGATCCTGCAAATTGTTGCGGTTGCACAGCATGTGCATCAATATGCAAACACAATGCAATCACAATGCAACCGGATGTTTTAGGTTTTTTATATCCTGTTGTTGATAAAGAGAAATGCATAGAATGCGGTCTTTGCAACAAAGTATGTGCATTCAACGACAGTTATGACAAGTCCTTGAACCTAAAGCAACCAACAGCGTATGGTGCACGCCATAAGGACATGAATGAAGTTGCAACCAGCCGTAGCGGTGCCGCCTTTATAGCAATATCAGACTATATATTAGAAAATGGTGGCATTGTTTATGGCGCAGGATATACCGACCATTTCCGCGTTGTTCACAAACGTGCTACAACAAAAGAACAACGCAATGAATTCAAAGGAAGCAAATATGTACAAAGCGATCTTTCTGGAATATTTAGGCAAGTAAAAGAAGATTTACGCAATGGATATACGGTTTTATTTTCAGGCACGCCATGTCAAACTGCCGGATTGAATTCATTCATTGGAAACAAATTGCGTAAAAATCTTATATTGATAGATATTGTTTGCCATGGAGTACCAGCACCATATATTTGGCGTGACTATTTGAAATATTTGGAAAAGAAAAAAAAATCAACAATTTGCAGTGTTAATTTTCGCGACAAAGACAAATTTGGTTGGAGCGCACATCGCGAAAGCTTTAAGTTTATAGGGGACACTTATACTTATACTTATACTTATACTTATACTTTTTACAATCACATAATGTTCCGTCACTCATGCGGGACATGTAAATACACAAACCTACAACGTCCAAGTGATATCACCATTGCAGACTTTTGGGGATGGCAAAAAACAGATCCTACTATAAATGCTGACGACAAAGGATTATCATTAGTTTTATGCAACACTGATAAAGGACAAGAACTTTTTGATATTATTAAAGAAAGAATGGTTTTTATAAAGGCAGAACTGAATAATTGTTTGCAACCTAATCTGCAAAAGCCTTCAGAAATACACCATAAAAGAATGGATTTTGAACGCGATTATGCCAGAAAAGGATTTGAATATGTAATGAAAAAGTACGCAGATTTAGGATGGTCATACAAAATTAAAGTCATAAAACAACGTTTAAAAAGAATTATAAAACATTTAATTGGCAGAAAATGAAAATAGGTATATTAACATTCCATTGCGCACATAACTATGGAGCAGTACTGCAGTGTTATGCTACACAAGAATTCTTGCGTAGCAAAGGGTTTGACGTTGAAATAATTAATTATCGTCCACAATTTCTTCTTGAACCATATAAAATTCTAAATTCTAAAAGAGTCCTATGTAAAAGACCAATCTTATTTATTAAAAAACTTCTAAAAGAAATTTTATTTTTTCGTTTAAGATACAAGCGCTGGAAAGGCTTCGAAAAATTTATTAATACTCACTTGATACTTAGTGAACGTTTTGATAAAATATCAATACCATCTAGATACGACATCTACATTGTTGGTAGCGATCAAATTTGGAATAATAGAATCACAAATGGAGATGATGTCTATTTCTGCAAATTTCCTTTTGCAAAAGGAAACAAGAAATACATTTCCTATGCAGCAAGCATGGAAACTACGACATTGGACAACAACACATCATATAAAAACTTATTAAACAGTTTTGATGCTATAAGTGTTAGAGAAGAAAACATACAGGCTCTATTAACTCCATATACGAATTTAACAATACAACATGTTTTAGACCCCACATTAATGGCGTCATCTAAAATATGGGAATCATTTCCATCAAAAACTAGAAATAAAGATAAATACGTTGTAGTTTACCAAGTAGCAGAAAATAAAAACACAATACGAATTGCAAGACATATAGCCAAACAGATTGGAGCGAAAGTAAAGATTTTGGTGGCACGGATAGGAAGAAACACATCTGAAAAATTCCAAGATGCAACACCCGAAGAGTTTGTTGACACAATACGTAATGCTGCGTGTATTGTTACAACTTCGTTTCATGGAACAGCATTCTCTGTAATTTTTAATAGGCCATTCTATACAATTAAATTAAACAACGGGTGGGATACAAGATCATCTTCGCTATTAAATTCTATAGGCTTAAAAAATAGGATCATTGACAAAAACGACTCTCCACAATTTTCAACAATTGACTACAGCCATGTAAACGAAAAGTTAGAAATTCTGCAAAAAGAATCACAAGATTTTATTCTAAACCAGTTAATTCCCAACTAATAAAACCCAGGTTTTATTTACCAAGTGTTAAATAATCTTAAATTTCACTATCAAAAAGAACAAAACGGTGCTAACGAGTGTTATATTTATAAAAAATTAAAAACACACGGTTATGCACGTTAAAACAGAACTTGAAAGAGAGATTATAGACTCGGCTGACACTCTAGCAAAATATGCATTATTTCTCACCAAAGCACAGGATTCTGCAAATGTTCTTAAACAGGAAACCATGTTGCGTATTTTCAAGAACTCGGACAAATACAAGAGTCAGGTAAGCTTCAATACTTGGGCAAAACGTGTAATGAAGAGCATTTTCTTGAGCAATACTAGAAAATATACTTCGTACAAGAATAAGTTTGTCGAATATTTCAACTACACCAATGACGAAAGTTCCGAGCCCGTGGATTCTCCATTCCTTATTATAAAGATCTGCCCCAAAAAGACAAAAAACATATCTTTACACTAGAATACAAAATCTCATACATTTACAGTACTTTTGCTGTGATGAAAAACCTTAAGTACATATTTGTCGACAGCCATAGTATAACTCTATGCCGTGCCCCTATCTGTTTCAGGTTATAAAGAAATAAGCATTACAAACAAGTTTTAATCCAATACATTATCCGCCACAAGTTTGTCCCGAGGACATGCTTGTGGCTTTTGTTTTTTTGTAGTAATTTTGCAGTGTCTAACTCCACAGAAATGAAATATATCGTACAGTTCGAGATAATCATCGCAATATCGCTCATCGGCGAATTGCTCAACCGCATTATCCCCCTGCCTATCCCGGCAAGCATATATGGAATGGTAATACTCTTTACTGCACTCTGCACAGGGGTAATAAAGCTGTCGGCAGTAAGGGAGACCGGCAAATTCCTGATTTATATAATGCCAATGATGTTCATCCCGGCTACTGTGGGATTGCTTGAGTCGTGGAGCGTGATGCAGGAATTCCTGACGGCAATAATTGTGATATCACTTGTTTCTACGGTGCTTGTAATGGCGTTTACGGGACATATCACACAGTTCATTATAAAACTGAAGAATAAGGAGGATAAGAAATGATAGAGATGTTGCAGAACTCATTGTTCTTTGGTGTGGGCATAAGCGTTGGAGCATACCTGCTGGGAACGTTCATAAAGAAGAGATGGAACTTTTTCCTGTTCAATCCGTTGCTTATTGCAATTGCAATTACCATAGCCACTCTGGTGCTCACAGGGATAGAATATCAGCAATACAACAACGGTGCGAAATATCTGAGCTATCTGCTGACTCCTGCTACGGTAACATTGGCTATTCCACTGTATGAACAGGTGAAATTGCTTAAGAAGAACCTGACAGCAATACTTATAGGCATAGCCTCGGGCGTGCTCACGAGTTTTATTTCGATATTCGCAATGGCGTTATTGTTCAGCCTCGACCATACGGAATATGTTACCCTATTGCCTAAATCCATAACAACAGCCATAGGCATAGGACTTTCCGAGGAACTGAACGGATATGTTGCCATTACCGTGTCGGCAATTATGATTACCGGACTGTTCGGCAACATTGCAGGAGCCGGGATATGCCGACTGTTCGGAATAAAGCACCCTATTGCAAGAGGCATTGCCATAGGCACGGCATCGCACGTTATGGGAACAGCCAAAGCCATGGAGATTGGCGAGGTGGAAGGTGCAATGAGTAGCCTGTCGGTTGCTGTTGCAGGATGCATGACTGTGGGCGCAGCCATTATTTTTGAAGGACTTATATAAATACATAGAAACAGTAAAGTTGTTATCATGATTATAGCAGTAGATTTTGACGGAACAATAGTTCAGCACAGATACCCCGAGATTGGCAACGAGATTCCGTTTGCCACAGCAACCATCAAACGCCTGATTGCAGAGCAGCATCAGATAATACTGTGGACAGTCAGACGTGGCGAACTTCTGCAGGAAGCCGTAGATTGGTGCAAGGAACGCGGTATTGAGTTCTATGCCGTAAACAAGAGCTTCCCCGAAGAGGAAGAAACCTGCGGACATGCAAAAGTGGATGCCGACCTGTTCATCGACGACCGTAATTTGGGCGGACTACCCGACTGGGGCAACATATACAGGATGATAAAGGAGAAAAAAACATGGAAAGATATATATACCGAAACACCGGAATGCAACCGTCCTAAAAAGAAAAGATGGTTCTGGTGATAGAATCCTAAAAAAATAAGGAAAAATCGCAAAAATGCTTTTCATTAATAATCAAACATTTACAAAAAACCGATAAAAAAGTTGCAAAGAAAGACGAAAAAAAGTTGCCAAAAGATTTGCGCATTCAAAAAATCTTCGTACCTTTGCAACGCTTTTGAGAAAGAGATGCGCTGTTAGCTCAGTTGGTAGAGCAATTGACTCTTAATCAATGGGTCCAGGGTTCGAGTCCCTGACGGCGTACAAAAGACAGTTACTTCGGTAGCTGTCTTTTTTTATTTATCCAATTACACCCCGCGCGGAGCACGGAAATACATAAAAAAAAGAGAGAACCTTTTCAAGTTCTCTCTGAGTAGCGGGGGAAGGGATCGAACCTCCGGCCTTTGGGTTATGAGCCCAACGAGCTACCACTGCTCCACCCCGCGATGCGGTTTTCAAAACTGATGCAAAGGTATAGCTTTTTTATATACCATGCAAATTTTGGAGCAAATTTTTTCAAAAAAAATATTTTTGGCATCATTTTGGCAATATATTACACCTCATTTGTATTGCACAGTTGTGCAAATATGTGTAATTTCGCGCAAAAATAGAATTCAGCATAAATATAGCAATGGCTACTATCGATACAAAGGAACATCTTATCAAGGTTGCAAGAAGGCTTTTTGCGCAAGAGGGCATCGGCAACATAACGATGAACGACATAGCAAAGGTTGCAAACAAAAGCCGAAGGACTCTATACACATACTTTCAAAGCAAAGAAGAGCTTCTTGAGGCATCAATAGAGATGGAGGTGATGAAGATATCTACAGCCATGACAAAGGTGGCTGTATCGAACCTTCCACCCGACAAAAAGATAATCAAGTTGATTTTTGTACGTCTGCAGCTCACACGTAGCATAGTGCGCAGAAACAGTTGCCTGCATAAAGACTATTTCCTTATCGTGGAGCACATACGCAAGAATTTCGACTCCAAGGAGATTGCGCTCTACCGCCATATAATAACGGAAGGAAACCAGAAGAAAATCTTCAACACCGAAAGTCCCGACCTTGCGGCACGTTTCTTGCATTTCTGTCTGAAAGGTATTGAGATGCCATTCATCAACGGCATTGTAAGCAAGAACAACGACGATATTTTCGTGCAGAATTTCACTGAAAAAGTTATATTGAATGCTCTGGGTCACACCGGGGCGCATTAAAGGACAAAACACAATGAACGTACTATACGAAGACAATCATATAATTGTAATAAACAAAGCCGCAGGCGAGATTGTACAAGGCGATAAAACGGGCGACAAGTCGCTATGCGACACCATGAAGGCATTTCTTAAAGAGAAGTATGCAAAACCGGGAAATGTATTCGTGGGACTTCCCCATCGCCTCGACCGTCCGGTAAGCGGCGTTGTGGTATTTGCAAAGACAAGCAAGGCTCTGGAAAGACTCAACACCATGTTCCGCGACGGTGCCGTAAAGAAGATATATTGGGCAATAACAAAAGAGTGCCCTATCCCCGGAGAGGGTGAAATAAACAGTTGGATTCTGAGAAACGAGAAGATGAACAAGAGTTTCTCTTACCCCAAGGAGGTTAAAGGGAGCAAGCACGCCCTGCTCTACTACCGACACATAGCGGCATCACAGAACTACAATCTGATTGAAGTTGAACTGAAAACCGGACGTCACCATCAGATACGTTGCCAGCTGTCATCTATAGGATGCCCTATAAAAGGCGACCTCAAGTATGGTTCAAAGCGTTCAAATCCCGACGGAAGCATTTCGTTGCATGCGCGATATGTGGAATTCACACACCCTGTTTCAAAAGAACTGATACAGGTTACTGCCCCACTGCCACAAGACAAACTGTGGCAGAGTTTTGGCAAGTAATCACTTTTTCTTCAGATAATACAGCACCGAGCTGTTTCCCTTGCGGAAAAGTTCGCGTGCTGTTTTTTGAATCTCACATGCCTGGACAGCACGGTATCTTACAGGTTCATCAAAGTGAGATTCAAGGCTTCCGCGCAATTCGGCAAGAGCAATATTGTTGCATAGACTCTCGCCACCTACGTTCCTGAAATAGAATTCCGATTCAAAACGGTTACGAACCTTTTCGAGTTCCTCTTCGGGAACAGCCTCTGTCTTCAACAGATTCAATTCGTGCCACAAAGCCTCCTCGGCATCCTTCATTGAAACGCCGTCGGCCACGCGCGAATATATCCAGAACATTCCCTTGTCCTCACAACCCGAAATGAATGCATCTATTTTTGAGAACAGTTTCTTCTCCTTTACAAGACGTGCGAACAAACGTCCTGAATAGCCGTTTGAAAGCACATCGGATATTACGTCGCAAGGATAATAGTCGGCATCAAGCCTGCTACCCATATGGAATCCCATATATAGCGCATTTTCAGGAACATCGCGATACACAGTTCTGCGACGTTGGCGTGTCTGACGTGGCTCTGCAGGCAACTCCGCCGTTCTGAACCCTTTTGCCGGTATCGGCCCGAACCACTTTTCGCTCCACTCCACAATCTGCTCAAATGGAATGTCGCCCACCACCGCCAACACGGCGTTGTCGGGCACATAATGACGCTTATAGAATCCGCTGATTACCGATACTGGTACGTCTGCTATATGTTTGAGTTCTCTACCGATAGTGGACCAACGGTATGGATGCACCTTGTATGCCATCTCGCGCAGGATAAGACTTGCATCGCCATAAGGACGATTGAGTTTTGTCTGCTTGAACTCCTCCATCACCACCTGTCGCTGTACATCCACCTTCTTTTTACCGAATGTTATGTTGCACATTCGGTCGCTCTCCATCCAGAAAGCGAGTTCGGCGTTCTGCTTTGGCAAGGCTATATAATAGTTGGTTACATCGTTTGTCGTGTACGCATTATTCTCGCCACCTGCACTCTCTACAGGCTCGTCGAAAGAAGGCACAGCCTTTGTCCCCTCGAACATGAGATGCTCAAGCAGATGGGCTATACCGGTATACTCATAACTTTCGTTGCGTGCTCCAACACCATAGAGAAGATTCACATACACCATCTGCATGCCCTCCATGGGCATGTGCACTATACGCAAACCGTTGGAAAGCACAGTTTTATTTACCATAGCCGTCGAGCACCGTTACTTTATTTATCTTCATATGCTGACGAGGACGTCCCTTTGAAGTCGCGTCTGTTGCAGAAATTCTATCTACGACATCCATTCCTTCCACCACCTCGCCGAACACAGTGTAATATGCATCCAGATGCGGAAGTCCGCCTGTATTCAGATATTGCTTGCGCTGTTTTGCCGAATATGAGAATTCATGACCTTTTACAGCGGCACGTGCCTCGGCCATGAGCTTGCTGACCAGCTTACTGAGCTCATCCTTCTTTTTGGCATCGTGCTTTGCGGCATTGTTCAATCGGTGAATCTGCTGGCGGTAAGGTTCCTGCACCTCATGGAACTTCTTTGTAACAAGTTCTTCGTTCACATGTTTCTCGCTAAGCTTGAGGTCGTTCTCATTAGCCGGTTTACCTGTTACAATGTAGAAATGCGCTCCCGATGAGTAGTCGCCCTTATTGAAACTTGCAGCCGCAACCGCTCCGCGCTTGTGATAACGCTTGGTAACATCAATCTCCGACGGTACGGTAAACTCAACATCAGTTACACCCAAATCGGCACCATCAGGATTTGTCTTTGAAGTATAATCTCCTGTCTGGATAAAGAGGTCTTTCTTTACTCTATAGAAAAGTTGTCCGTCGTAAAAGCCGTTCATCACAAGATTTATGAAATTCTTGCGGTGTCCTGGAGTCTCGCGATAGAGTTTCAATACAATGTCGCCCATATTTGTTTCGAGCTTTACATACTGGTCGCTATCGGAGCTGTTTACGTTAAGTTCCTTTACTGTTCCTGCAGGTTCTACCGGCTGCGCAACCGCTTTCTGTTCCTTGTCGCCACCCGCTGCACACGAACCTAAGACAAACAGAGCTACAAGCAGAAATCCATAAGCAAATCTATTCTTCATAAACATTATATATTTTTCATTGCATATTCGAACGGCAAAAATAAAGATAATTGCAGAAAAAAACCAATACTGCAACTAAAAGTTGGACGTAATTTGTTTAAACATCTGCAAAGCCTGCTTCAATGAGAAAAAATTACGAACTATTCCTTTAAAAAGAAGAGGATATATCATATTTTTTTGGTTAATTTTGCAGAATATAATATGAGAAAAAGAAGCAAGACATATAAGATTTTCAAAATCACAGCCATTTCAATCTGCACCCCGGTTCTTCTGCTGTGGTTGCTGATTGTTTTGCTTTATATTCCACCCGTGCAACGCTTTGTTGTGGATAAGGTTTGCCATAAGGTGAGCGAAGCCAGCGGTTTTGAAATACAAATGGAGTCGTTCCATCTTGCCTTCCCTTTAAAATTAAGCATCGCCGGGTTCCAAGTGTCAAGGAACGACACCACTTTTGCAAAAGGCGAACATGCCGATGTAAACATATCGTTCTTGCCATTGCTGTCGGGAGAGGTTGAAGCAAACTACATATCGCTCGAAAATGCAGCCTTGAACACCGCTACTCTTATACCGGGCATGAGCATCGACGGTGAAGTGGGATTCTTCAGAGCCATAGCACGCAACGTCGACCTTGAGAAGGAGATTGCCAATTTTCGCCAGATAAACATCCACAGCACCAATCTGAATATCACATTAAACGACACTACGGAAGACGAAGAGGAGGATAGCGAAGCTCTGAACTGGATTCTTAATCTGCATCGCGGAAGCATTGAGAGTTGTAGGTTTACACTGAACATGCCGGCAGACACCATGTGCACACGTGTGGATTTGGGCCGACTTCTCGTAAGAGAGGGCAAAGTTGATTTGGGCAAAGAGATTTACGGTATAAAAGCCTTTGCGCTCAGCAACACAGGTGTGCAGTATGATGCCGGGGACAAGACTCGGGAAACCGACCCGCTGAACCATATCACCATAGAGCATATTAACATTGCATGTAGGGATATTGAATACACCTGCGACAGCACTAAACTGAATCTGCACCGTTTTACTCTTGTACAACCGGGCGGAATAAGAATAACCGATGCAGCGACAAGCATATTTGCCGACAGAAAGAAGTTGCTTTTGAAGGATTTTACTCTCAACAGCAAGAACGGCTCATACATAAAGGCAAGCACCACACTGCCATGGCTGTCGCTCTTCAGTGGTATTGACACCATGAATGCGCGTTTGTCGTTCGCAGTGAACAAAAAGGACCTTGCTGCCCTGCTCACAAAAGAGCAGTCCGACGCATTGCATTTGTTCAGCGACAACATGTTCAATGCCACATTTGCCGTTAGTGGGAACACCGCACACATGGATATCGACACCATGGACGTTGACATACCTATGATTGCCGCCATTCAGGCAAACGGATATGCAAAAAATCTCACAGACACAGAATCCCTTGAAGCAAGGGTCGATTTCCGGAGCAGTACAGGCGACCTGAAGCGTCTTATAGGCGAAGCCGTAAACGACAGCACCCCGAGCACCACACTCCAAGCCACAGGAAATGTCATATATGCGGCAAAAACAGTCTTAGCCAATCTGCAGATGACAGCCTTGGGAGGAGATATCGCAACCAAGGCTTTATACAACATCAATACAGAAAAGTACAAAGCCGACATCGATATCAAAGGCATAGACATCTCCACTCTTCTCAACGACCTGCCATTGACATCCCTTACCGCACACTTGGATGCCGACGGTGAGAAGTTCGACATTTTTGACACGCACACAAGATACGACATCAATCTTGCCGTTGACACCGCTGTTTACGACAACATCAAGCTGAACAGCATTGCCCTGAATGCCTCACAAGAGAGTTCACTCTCTAAAATCACAATGACTAGCAATGCCGACTATCTCAAATTCAATATAAATGCCGACACCGAACTGCAGAAAAGCAAGATACGCAACAAGACATACATAGAAATATCCGAATCGGATTTCATGATGATAGGACTCACCGATGCCGAAGTCGGAACAAAGATAAAAATGAATATAGAGGCTTCTACCGACATGCAGGAGAGCCATGCCCTTAAGCTGAAAGGAAAGAACATAGAAATAATGGCACAGAACAGGAAGTTCAAGCCGGCAGATATTGCTTTCGACTTCTTCACCACCCCTGCATCCACATACATAACAGCCGCTAACGGCGACCTGCAGATACAGGGCACAATGCAGAGCGGTTACAACGGCCTGTTCAAATCGCTCGACAAGGTTGGCGACATGCTGAAGGAAGCCACCGATGAAAGGGAGTACACCCTATACTATATCCACGACTACACAAAAGAGTTGCCTGCCATCTCCTTTGACTTTAAATGCGGCAAGCAGAACATGCTCCATAACTTCCTTATGATGAACGACATCAATGTCAACAACATGAATCTTGCCATGACAGTAAGCAAAGAAAAAGGCATCAACATAAACAGCGGAGTGTACGGGTTCAAGACAGGAGAGTTCAACCTCGATACAATACGTTTCTTCACCAAGCAAGAAGGCAACAACATAAGATACCTTGCCGGTGTGCGGAGTACTGCCGTAAACCCCAAGCAAGAGAAGCTCACCTTCAGCAGCATGCTCTACGGAGACATTTTCAACGACTCCGTAACCACAAACTTCATATTCCGCGACAGCAAAGAGGGCGTGGGTGTAAAATTCGGACTCAAGACACAAATAAAGCCCAACGAACTGAACCTCAGTTTCCGTCCCGATGCCATATTCCTGAACAATAGGTTCAGCTTCAACACGGATAATTACATTACTCTCAAGAGCAACGGAACCATAACATCCGACGTCATGCTCAGCAACGAGTCGGAGGCAGGAATGCACCTATACACCACCCCCGATGCCAAAGCACAGATGAATGCCAATCTGGAACTGTTCAACATAAACCTGAAGGAACTGACAAGCGTAATGCCATTCGTACCCGACATTGCCGGCATGCTGAACCTTGAACTTCTACTGAACAAGAGCAAGGACGACATGATGCTGAGCAGCGATATAAGAATAGACAGCGTAGCATACGAAGGCGTTCCCATTGGAAACGAAGCACTGGAGATTGTATATTTTCCAAAGAACAAGGAGACACACTATCTCGACATCATACTTAACCACAACGACGAAGAGGTTGCACGTCTCAGCGGCGACTACATAGACGACACAGAAGACCCCGGATTGCGAGGCGGAATAACCCTGACACGTTTCCCGTTGGGTATCACCAAGGCATTCACAAAAGATGCGGGAATGAGCCTCAACGGATATGTGAACAGCAAACTGGATGCCGAAGGCAGACTCTCCAAACTATCTACCGACGGTTTCATCCAGTTCGACTCGGTATATCTGAATGCCCCACTATTCGGAACCGACCTGCATCTCTCCGAGAACAAGGTGAATATTGACAACAACAGGATTACGTTCCGTAACTTCGACATATTCGCAAAAGGCGAAAATCCGTTCAAACTCAACGGAACGGTGGATCTGAACACACTCACCAACCCTACGTTCAATCTGCGAATGAACGCCAGTGACTACGAGCTAATAAATGCGCCACGCAGTAGAGAGAGCATGCTTTACGGCAAGATGTTCATCGACTTCAGAGCATTCATTTCGGGAGCCTTGAACAACATGAAAGTCTATGGAAATGCGACACTGCTCGGCAAGACAAACATAACATATGTAATGCAGGAGCCACCGATAACAACCGATAAGGAGCTCGACGGATTAGTGGAGTTTGTTAATTTCCAGGACACCACAAAAGTAAAGGAGATTGAACCCGAAGCCGACCTTGGCAACATGAACATAAGCCTGGGACTGAAAATCGAAGACGGTGCAAGAATAAATGCCGACCTGGATGTCAACCGCAATAGCTTTGTGATGCTTCGCGGAGGCGGAAATCTGAATATGACATATACCAGCGACGACGGACTTAATGTAACCGGAACATACGCCATGAACGAGGGTGAACTGAAATACGAACTGCCTATAATTCCGCTGAAGACATTTACCATAACCGACGGCAGCAAAGTTACATGGAGCGGCGACGTATTCGACCCCACGCTCGAAATCACAGCCATAGAACGTATCACCACATCGGTAAACATGGACGATGGCGGCATGCAACCTGTAGCCTTTGACGTGGGAGTAAAACTGAGCAACACACTGAGCAACATGGGACTGACATTCACCATATCAGCCCCCGAGAATGCCGTTGTTCAGGACCAGCTTAACAGCCTTGATGCCGAGACGTTGAACAAGTACGCAGTTACCATGCTCATAACGGGAACATATATAGGCAACACCAAGGGAATGACCGTCTCAAATGCATTGAGTTCGTTCCTTGATGCAAAGATAAACGACCTTGCCGGCAGTGCCATGAAGAGTGTGAGCGTAAATGTGGGCATAAACGATGCCGAGAATGCCGAAACGGGAAGCACATACAAGAACTATTCGTTCAGCCTGAAGAAACGCTTTCTCAACGACAGGCTCACGGTTGTCATAGGTGGCGAAGTGAACAGCGGCGACCACCCCACAACCAACGACAGTTTCATAAACAACGTATCGCTCGAATGGAAAATAAGCGAAGACGGCAACCGCTATCTGCGTCTGTTCTACGACAAGAACTACGAATCTCTGCTCGAAGGTGAGATTATAGAAACCGGAATAGGTTACGTATACAAGAAAAAACTGCAGAACCTGCGCGAGTTATTCACATTCAAGAAGAAAGGAAAAAAGAAAGAACCTGTCGGAACAACCGGCAAGGATATCAGGGCAAAGCAACCAAAAGGGGATAAAGAATGAGAAAAGCACTTATAATAACATTTTTGGCAACACTACTTACCGCCTGCTCCACAACAAAACTGATTACCGATAAGGAACAGCTCTATATAGGCATAAAGGAGATTGAGTTTGTCGAAGCAGAGAAGTTTGCCGACACTACCACGGGAGAGACCGCCATGGAAGAGGTCTCCTATGCCCTGGAGTGTGCCCCCAACGGTTCAATCCTGGGTAGTTCAAAATGGCGTGCACTGCCATTGGGACTATGGTGGTACAATGCCTTGCACGACGCAGAAGGCAAAATAGGCAAATGGATGTTCAACACATTTGCCACCGACCCCATTCTCATCTCCGATGTTAATCCCAAGCTGAGAGCCGAAGTTGCCACCGAAGTGCTTAAATACTACGGATATTTCAACGGAGAGGTTACATCTGAGATACTTACCGACGAGAAGAATCCCAAAAAGGCAAAAGTAAAATACACCGTTGTCCTTAACGAGCCATATACATTCGACAGCATAGAATACTGTAATTTCCCACACGAAGCAGACAGCCTGATAAAAGCGACATGGCGACAGCGACAGCTCAAGGAAGGCGGACAATTCAATGCTGCCGCAATGGAAGAGGAACGCACAAGGCTTAGCGCACTCTTCAGAAACAACGGATTCTATTACTACCAACCCGGATACATCAAATTCTTTGCCGACAGCATAAACACACCCGGAAAAATAACACTGCGAGTACAGCCCGACAAGAATCTGCCGGCACGTGTATCACGCACATGGAAGTTCGGCACCACAAACATACGTGTATCCAAAAGCCTTGAGGCAGGCGTACGCAATACCGACATAGCCACAAGCACCACCATTGAGAGAAAGAATTTCAAATACACCTACAATGGCAAAAAAGCCCCTGTCAAACCCGGAGCCTTGCTACGCAACATACAGATAAGACCGGGCGAGACCTATTCATACGAAAAACAACAGAAAGCATTCAAGCAGCTGGGACAGATGAACATATTCAGCAACATCAATTTCACACTTGCTCCACGTGGCGAAAGCGATACATTGGATATAAACATCACCACACAGCTCGACAAACCATACGATTTCACATTCGAGCTGAATGCGACATCAAAGAGCAACGACCAGATTGGACCGGGAAGCAAAATAAGCCTTGCCCGCAAGAATGTGTTCCGCGGAGGTGAGACATTGAAATTCTCGCTTAACGGTTCATACGAGTGGCAGACCGACAAAAATGTCAAAGGCCGCGCGGCGGTCATAAACTCATGGGAAATAGGAGCCGACGTATCACTCTCGTTTCCGCGACTTTTCTTCCCCCTTCTGCACCGCAAATACCTGCGCATGCCCGCATCCACATCGTTCCGCCTGCATGCCGATCTGATGAACCGTTCAGGATTCTTCAGAATGGTGCGCGCCGGAGGTGATGCGACATACAAAATCCAGTCGCACAGCACCACCACACACACCGTAATACCATTCCGCCTGTCGTACGACATGCTTTTGAGCACAACAGAGAAATTCGACTCCATTGCGAAGAACAACCGTTCAATAGAGAACAGCTTCCGCAACCAGTTCATCCCGGCTATGCAATACACCTACACCTACGACAACACAAATACATATCACCGTAACAAGACATGTATCGAGGCATCCGTAACATCTGCCGGCAACATAACATCACTGCTCTTCCGCGCCTTTGGCAAAGAATTCAACCAAAAGGACAAGAATATCTTCGGTAACCCCTACGCCCAGTTCATCAAAGGCACAGCCGAGATGCGACAACTATGGAAAATAGACCGCAACCAATATATAGCCACAAGAATAATGGCAGGAGCAATATTCAGTTATGGCAATTCAGAGTACGCACCCTATAGCGAGCAATTCTATATTGGCGGAGCAAACAGCCTTAGAGCATTCACCATTCGCTCTATAGGTCCCGGCAGTTTCCGTCCCGACGACGCAAACAGATATTCCTATCTTGACGAGACAGGAACACTTAAATTCGAAATGAATGTAGAATACCGTTTCAGAATCATATCCGACCTGCACGGAGCACTTTTTGTTGACGCCGGAAACATCTGGCTGATGAAAAAAGATCCCGAACGCCCCGGTGGAGAGATTAAGGCCGACACTTTCGGCGAACAGATAGCTCTGAATACAGGCTTCGGCGTACGCTACGACCTCAGTTTCCTTGTTCTCCGCCTTGACTTCGGTTTGGGACTCCACGCTCCCTACAAGACAAAACGCAACGGATACTTCAACCTCTCGCCATTCAAAGACGGCTTCGCATGGCACTTCGCCATAGGATATCCGTTCTGATAAATGCATAATGAGTCATTTTTCAGAATATTGAAATATTTTTTTACAAAAAACAGACAGTTTATAAATTTTAATTGTACCTTTGGGAAGAATGGGCATATTATAGCCACAGACAACTGAAAAACATTATATAATTAACACTTAATATTTACAAAAATGAAACCTACACTTTTTGTTTTGGCTGCAGGTATGGGCAGCCGTTATGGTGGTTTGAAACAGTTGGATGGTCTTGGTCCTAATGGTGAGACTATCATGGACTACTCTATCTTCGATGCTATCCGTGGTGGATTCGGTAAGCTGGTATTCGTTATCCGCAAGGATTTCGAGCAGGACTTCCGCGACAAGGTTTTGAGCAAATACGAAGGTCACATCCCAACAGAGCTTGTTTTCCAGGCTATCGACAATCTTCCCGAAGGTTTTGAGGTTCCCGCAGAGCGCACAAAGCCATGGGGTACAAACCACGCTGTATTAATGGGTAAAGATGCCATCAACGAGCCTTTTGCCGTTATCAACGCTGACGACTTCTACGGTCGCGACGCTTTTGCTGTTATGGGCAAATGGTTGAGCGAACTCCCCGAGGGTAGCACAGGCAAATACTCAATGGTAGGTTTCCGCATCTGCAACACATTGAGCGAGAACGGTAGCGTTGCACGCGGTGTCTGCGAAAAGAACGATGCAAACATGCTTACAGGTGTTGTTGAGCGCACCGAAATCATGCGCGTTGACGGTCCTATATGCTACAAGGACGAAGAGGGTGCATGGCAGCCTGTTGGAGAGGAGACTCCTGTATCAATGAACTTCTGGGGCTTCACACCCGACTACTTCAAACATTCAGAGGAGCAGTTCGTTGACTTCCTTAAGGAGAATGTCGACAAGCCAAAGGCTGAGTACTTCATTCCATTGGTTGTAAACAACCTTACAACTACAGGCAAGGCAAGCTGCGAGGTTCTTGACACTACAGCTAAATGGTTCGGTGTAACATACGCAGCCGACCGTCCTGCTACAGTTGAGAAAATCCAGTCACTAGTTGACGCTGGTGAATATCCCGAGAAATTGTTCTAAGAACATATGGATATCAAATATTAAAAGGTTGTCTCCGACGGAGACAACCTTTGATTTTTTATTACCAGGAGAAGGCTGTTCCCTCTTCCATCCATTTACCTTGCGCACGCAGCACCTGTTCAACCACATCGCGCACACACCCTTCTCCCCCACGTATCGGAGAGATGTATCTGGAAAGTTGTTTTATCTCGACTGCAGCATCACATGGACAGAGGGGCAGACCACATATCTGCATTACTTCGTAGTCGGGAATATCGTCGCCCATATAGAGAATATCCTCGGGCTGAAGTTCGTACATGAACATAAGCTCTTCGAGACACTCCTTTTTTACAGATGCTCCTATGTATATATCATTTATGCCTAGTCCATTATAACGGACTTTGAGCGACTCGTTACGCGCACCGGTAATTATTGCCACATGAAATCCGCTCTTTACTGCCAACTGCAAAGCATAGCCATCCTTTATATTCACCGTACGCATAGGCTCTCCAGTGAGTGCAACCGGTATAGTTTCACGGCTGAGCACTCCATCAACATCAAAGACAAGGGCTTTTATCTTTGTCAAGTCGTAGTTTATCATAGTTGTCTGTTTTTCTTCATTATATAATCGCTCATAACTGAATACACCGCCAACAATTCATCGTCGAGCATGGCTTTATGAGCATTCATCACATTGGCATCGCCACGACGGGCAGGACCGGTCTGCGCCTCCTTGGGCGACATCCTGTGCACCTTGCGTGCGGCCTCATCTATAAGCGGCAGCATTGCTTCAAAAGGCAATCCATGCTCTTCGAGCAAATCGGCAGCCATATTATATACGGCATTCGAGAAATTACATGCAAAAACCGCTGCCACATGCAGATAGCATCGTTGTTCACTTGTGGCATATACAACCTTATTGCTTATGGTGCGTGCAAGAGCCTCGACACGGGACAACACAACGTCATCGGATGCCTCTATAAAAGTTGTTACATCAGCAAGCGACACAGCGTTATTCTTACTGACGGTCTGCATGGGATAAAGCACTCCGTAACGTTTTGCACCACATTCGTGCAGAACAGCCATATCGATGCTGCCCGCCGTATGCAGTATAACAGCATCGGTATACTTTGCCGCGACCTTTACGGCAAGTTCGCGCAAAGCACTGTCTACAATTGAAATTATCACAATATCGGCATGTGGCAAAGAGTCAATGTCGGTACACCACTCTGCCCCCACCATGCCGGCAAGCAATCCGGCAGACTCCGCAGTGCGACTCCACACCGCCACAGGCGGGTTTCCTGCCTTGTCAAATGCCAACGCGATGGCTGTTGCCATATTGCCGGCACCGACAAGCACTATTTTCTCTTTACTATTCTCCACCGTAGTTTCCTATATGAACCTTATCCCACTGCATCTTTTCCTCATCAAAGGGAGGTATCTCGCGAGCCTTATGCCCTATTGCTACAATAGATTGCACTGCATATTTTTCGGGAATTCCCAGCAAACCGCGCACTACATCCTCCGACACATTGCCCTGCGCATCCATACGTCGACGTATCTGCACCCAGCAACTGCCCAAGCCCATATCCTCGGCTGCCAGCTGGAGTATTATTGTTGCAATGGAGCAATCCTCTATCCACACATCGGTTTTGGTAGTATCTCCAATCACTACAACAGCCATTGCCGCACCCTCGAGCAGACCAGAGCCATGTTCCTTACTCTTCGAAAGAGCTTTCAACGTTTCCTTGTCGTCCACAAGAATGAACTCCCATGGATTTATACGGTGTCCCGACGGCGACATAAGCACGGCTCTCATAAGGTCGCATACCATATCCTTGTCTATAGGTTCACCGGTAAATACGCGTGAACTGCGTCGGCGTTTCAAAAGTTCCAAAAAATTCTCCATGACACATTGTATGTAAATCTACGCGAAGATAAGTTTTTTTTATGTTTTGGCACGGTTTTTGCAAGAATAATTATGTAAAAAAATTGTTCGCGTAACCGAAGCGGATTGTATCTTCGCAATCCTGCATGTTACAGCAAAGAACACCAAACATAGGAGCAAGAAGAATTATGAGCAATGAATTTTCACAAAAAATGTCGGAGATACTATCCTTGAGCAAAGAGGAGGCTACACGTCTGCGTAGTGGCAGTATCAAACCCGAACATTTGTTATTAGGCATAATAAGAAACGGTAAAGGCAGTGCACTCGACATTCTGAACAGTTTTGACATAAACATTCAGGAAATCAAAGAGATACTTGAAAGCAGAAGCACCGATGAGCCTGTTGCCGACCTGCCATACAACAGCAATATAGAGATGAGCCTCAGCACGGCAAGAATTCTACGTTTCACTGCATTGGAAGCACGTTCATTCAAGAGCGTTGCCGATACCGAGCACCTGTTGCTGGGTATTTTGAAGGAGAAGAACAATCTTGCGGCAGAGATTCTTGAAGAACACAATATAACATATCCAAGAGTTTTTGATGCGGTAAAAGAGAAGAAACCCGACATGAACGAGAACATCACCGACGGTTTCGGATTTACCGATCACGAAGACGAGGATGATACACTTCCAAACAAGAACGAGAGCAAAAACCAGCATGCCTTTGCAGGAACTCAACAGAGTAAATCACAGAACGACACCCCCGTTCTCGACAACTTTGGTGTTGACATGACAAAAGCAGCCAGCGAAGGCAAGCTCGACCCCGTTGTAGGACGCGAGAAGGAGATTGAACGAATATCCCAGATTCTGAGCCGCAGAAAAAAGAACAACCCCATTCTCATTGGTGAGCCGGGCGTTGGTAAATCGGCCATAGTTGAGGGACTTGCACAACGCATTGTTGAGCGCAAGACATCACGCATACTCTTCAACAAGCGTATCATTGCACTCGACATGACCGCTGTTGTTGCAGGAACAAAGTATCGCGGTCAGTTCGAGGAGCGTCTGCGTGCAATAATCACAGAACTCGAGAATAATCCGGATATAATAATCTTTATTGACGAGATACACACCATCGTGGGCGCAGGTTCAACACCCGGTTCCATGGACGCGGCAAATATCCTGAAACCTGCCCTTGCACGTGGTGAAATACAATGTATTGGCGCAACAACCGTGGATGAATACCGCAAGACCATTGAAAAGGACGGAGCGCTTGAACGCCGTTTCCAGAAAGTGCTTGTAGAACCCACATCTGCCGAGGACACATATATTATACTAAAGAACATCAAGGACAGATACGAGAATCATCATAATGTCACATATACCGACGACGCCCTGCTTGCGTGTGTCAAATTGACAGACAGATACATCACCGACCGCTGTTTCCCCGACAAGGCAATAGATGCCATGGACGAGGTTGGTGCAAGAATGCACATAAGTAACATCAAAGTTCCAAAGGAGATTGAGGAGCAGGAAGAACTTATCGACAAGGTAAACCGTGAGAAGAACGATGCCGTAAAGCGTCAGGATTTCGAAAGTGCGGCAAACCTGCGCGACAAGGAGAAATCCTTGCAGAGCGAGCTTGCCCACATGAAGGAAGAGTGGGAAAAGAGCCTTGTGGAAAGCCGTCAGACAGCCGATGAAGAGGACGTTGCCCGTGTGGTATCAATGATATCAGGTGTTCCCATGCAGCGCATGCAACAGGATGAATGGACACGCCTCAAAGGCATGAAACAGGAACTCACCGGCAAAGTTATTGCTCAGGACAACGCCATTGAGAAATTGACAAAAGCCATCCAGCGCAGTCGTGTGGGATTGCAGAATCCCAATAAGCCCATTGGAACATTCATGTTCCTTGGTCCCACAGGAGTTGGTAAGACACTGCTCGCAAAGGAACTTGCAAAGTTCATGTTCGGCAGTGCCGATGCCCTTATACGTATCGACATGAGCGAATATATGGAGAAATTCACCGTTTCACGTTTGGTTGGTGCACCTCCGGGATATGTCGGCTACGAAGAGGGCGGACAGTTGACAGAGCGTGTACGTCGCCGTCCCTACTCCATCGTTCTGCTCGATGAGATAGAGAAGGCACACACTGATGTATTCAACCTGTTGTTGCAGGTAATGGACGAAGGTCGCCTCACCGACAGCTACGGACGTACTGTTGATTTCCGCAATACGGTTATAATAATGACCTCAAACGTGGGAACACGCGAACTGAAGGATTTCGGTGCAGGAATAGGCTTTGCCAAGGATGAACGTGCCGGCGACAAGGAGTATTCACGCGCTGTGATTCAGAAAGCACTCAACAAGCGTTTTGCACCGGAATTCCTGAATCGCGTCGACGAAATAATCAACTTCGACCAGCTCGACAAGAATGCAATCATAAACATAGTAGACCTTGAGCTTACACAGATTGTAAAACGAGTTACAGAACTTGGATATACAATTGAGTTGACGGGCGAAGCAAAGAATTTCCTTGCAAACAAAGGATACGACATTCAATATGGAGCACGTCCGCTCAAGCGTGCTTTGCAGAATTATGTAGAGGATGAAATCTCTGAACTTCTGCTCGACGGAGCATTGCAACCCGGCGATACAATTTCCGTAAATGCCGAAGAGAACGGCGACAAACTGAAATTCGAAGTGAAGAGATAAGACAAATCATAAATGCAGCGCGGTGGTATCATTGATGCCACCGCATTGCATTTATAGAAATCAACGATAATAACTATTAATAATAACGATATAAAGAAGGGTTAAAGAACCGTAGTTTTAACATAAATTTGCAGAAAAATTTCAATAATCAAATTTATGGATTTCATAAACAACCTTCTGTTCGGCACAGGCATAGCACATTCCATGATAATACTATCCCTTGCCGTTGGTATTGGAGTATATCTGAGCCGAATAAAATTTGCAGGAATATCATTCGGAGTAACATGGGTGCTCTTCATAGGTATATTGCTTTCACATTTCGGAATGACACTCGATGGTGAATTGCTACATTTTGTAAAAGAGTTCGGACTTATACTTTTCGTATACTCCATTGGTCTGCAGGTTGGTCCCGGTTTCTTTTCAAGTTTCAAATCGGGCGGTCTTAAGCTCAATACCGTGACATGCGTTCTTGTACTTTTCGACGTTCTGATGGCACTGCTGCTGATTTTTACAACCGGCGAAAGCGTTGATACAATCACCGGTATAATGTCGGGAGCTGTAACCAATACTCCGGGTATGGGTGCGGCATCAACGGCATTCAAAGACATGAACGGATACGACAGCCCCAACATAGCACTCGGCTATAGTGTGGCCTACCCTCTTGGTGTAATCGGTTGCATACTGGCAATGATTTTCATAAAATCGTTCTACAAGGGAGAAAAGAAATTCGGCAGAGAAAAGAGCAACAGCACACACATACAACGCCTGTCGTTATTGGTAACAAAGAAGAATATTGTAGGTATAAGCCTTGACGACATTAGACACAGCACAAACATCAATTTCGTTGTATCCAGAATCATTTATAAAGGAGCCGAATCGTGCGTGGCAGCCAATGCCGAGACAAAACTGAACATAGGAGACAAAATTCTTATAATATCCGACAGTTCAACCCATGCCGAACTGACAACCCTTATAGGTGAGCCGATACAACAGGAATGGATAAAGCCGGAAGAGAAGCTCGTTTCACGAAAGATAATATTCACAAAGCCGAAACTCAATGGCGCGAAACTCAGCAAACTCAACATAAGAAAAGAGTTCGGTGTTAACATCACCCGTATAAATCGCGCAGGTGTGGATCTTGCTCCAACAGCCAATTTCCGTCTGCAGATAGGTGATATCGTTACAATTGTAGGAAACGAGAGTGCCATAGAAAGTGTAAAGAAACTGCTTGGCGACGAACGCAAATATCTCGACCACCCTAACCTGATACCCATATTCATTGGAATAGCCATAGGTTGCGTTGCAGGAAGCATTCCTCTCAGCGGAACACTTATCTCAACACCGCTTAAACTTGGATTAGCCGGAGGACCACTTATTGTAGCCATACTCGTAAGTTACTTCGGTCCCAAATTTGGTGTTGTAACATACACCACAACCAGTGCAAACCTGATGATAAGAGAGATAGGCATAACCCTGTTCCTTGCATGTGTAGGATTGGGAGCCGGAGAACAATTTGTCGACAGCATTGTAAACAAAGGCGGATACATGTGGATACTCTACGGAGCATTGATTACCATTGTACCAATTATTGTTGCCGGCTTGGTGGGACGCTACATCCTTAAGATAAAATACAATACACTCATTGGAGTAATCTCCGGTTCATGCACCAATCCCCCCGCATTGGCATTTGCCAACCAGCAGAGCAAGAACGGTGATGCCGCTGTAGGATACGCCACAGTATATCCACTTGCAATGTTCCTGAGAATCCTTATAGGACAGATGATGATACTGCTATTATGCTAAAGCACCCGAAGGGGGAATTGGCATTGCAATATTTTTTTCAAACCCACTTAAGCGGGTTCGAAAAAATCTAAATTAAATAATTAAGCGCACGTACTTTAGTGACGTGCGCTTTGAATAATTGGGGAGCATGTCACAAGGACATGCTTAGGATATAAAGCTACGCTTTATTCTGTAACAGGGCGGACACTGCGACCGTAGTAGCGGCTGTAGTAGTACCAGTCGAAGTAGCCCTCTTTAAAGTACAAGTTGCAAGCGCTGAAGTCGCGGTCGCTGTTCAACGAGCTCGACCAATAGTAGGCGATGGAGCCCGCGTAGTCGATGTTAGTACCGTCGCGGTAGCCCACAGCTGGAAGGAAGATACTGTTACCGTTAGGGCCGGTTACACGGTAACCATTAACACCATTGAGGGCTGTCCACTCCCAAGTACAGTTGTTACGTAACTCGTCTTGCTCGGCGCGAGTTGGCATACGCCAATCACCACCCCATTTTACATGAGCTACATCATCTTCAGGCTCGAGAATTTCTTTATTATCAACTACACCATAAGAACTATTTGTGCAATACTTGGTCATTGAATGCTCATCGCCATTACACCATTTATATGTTGCCCAACTGTATTTTTTTTTCTCTTCTGTTTCACCCCAAGCGTAATAACCTCCGTATTCTTCGGGTTTGGTTGCACCAACGTTGAAAGACGCCCATTCTATACCGCTTGGCAAGCCAAGGTCTATGGCTTGGTATTGGGGTACATCGGGGGTTACTTCGGGCTCTTCACCGTAGTTGAAGGTTACAATACTGTCTACCTCGGCATAACTGTATTTTACCATAGTTCCGTCTTTCTTGTAGATGGCTACACCTTGTGAGAAGGCAGGGAAGGAGATTGAGCATATTGCAAACATGAGCATCAATCTGCAGAATAGATTAAATTGTTTCATCGTTTTATAATTTTATGTGTTATTGTTTCAGTTCTTATTATGTATATGCCGGCTGGGTAGGCTGACAGGGAGAGAATGGCGTTGCCGTTTTCGTCTGCCTGAACGCTATGCAACAGTTTGCCATCCATGGTATATACACCAACGGTGCTACCGGCCTTGCAACCATTGAAAAGGACATCGCCTTGCGCAAGGAGTAACTGCGACTCACAAACGGCAGGAACTACGCCTGTGGTAGGAGGCAACTCGCCTTCACAACTGATGTCGGAAGCAGAGAAGGTGAACTTACGAACCTCGGTGGCTGCGTAACTCACCTGCTGATGACGGGTGTCGAGCAGAAGCTCGCCATCGCTGTAGGTGACAACGGGATGCTCGGCTAGGGCGTAGGCGCAGCGACAGCCGTCGTTGAGCCAGGTGACAAAATAGTAAACCGGTTCAAAGGTAAACTTCTTGACATCGTTTGCCAGGAACTCAACCGATTCGTTACGGGTGGTGAGAATAAGTGTTTCGCCACTGGTGGTGATGACGGGGTGCTCCGACATGCGGTAAGAAATCCTGGAGCCGTCCTTGGTCCACACAACAAAATTTATTGCAGGCTGTTCGTCGCCGCCAACAGAAGGCTGTGATGCGGAAGCCCCGAGAGAAAAAAACATCAAAAGCAAGAAAAGCATTTTACATTTCTTCATAGGCTTTGGTATTTAAGGTTTAACATTATTTTTTACGTATAAATTCTATTTGCAAGTATAGGTGTTTAATACAAAAAAGAGAAGAGTCTCAGTGTTTATTGAAACTCTTCTCGAAAAAAGTGGCAATGGCAGTGCGATACCGTAACGCAGCAATGCGCTTTTCAGCCACTCATTATCTGCCATTTTGGCAGTATAAGAACAACTGGCATTTTTTTTGTTTAATATAAGACAGGTGCATAAATGCACTGTATAAACATTGTCAACAAATTAAAAACATAACAATATGCAAAAAGGAAACATTGGGGTAACAACAGAAAACATCTTCCCCGTAATCAAGAAATTCTTGTACAGCGACCACGAGATTTTTCTTCGTGAGATAGTATCAAATGCTATTGATGCAACACAGAAACTGAAAACCCTTTACGAGAAAGGCGAGTTCAAGGGCGAGCTTGGCACACCCAGAGTAAAGGTGACACTCGGCACTGACACAATCACAGTAAGCGACAACGGTATTGGTCTCACTGCCGAAGAGATTGAGAAGTACATCAACCAGATTGCCCTTTCAGGCGCAACAGACTTCCTCGAGAAATACAAGGACAGCGCGAACAACATCATCGGACACTTTGGTCTTGGATTCTACTCGGCATTCATGGTTTCAAAGAAAGTAGAGATTGTAACAAAGTCATACAAAGATGGTGCACAAGCTGTAAAATGGAGCTGCGACGGCAGCCCCGAATACACACTCGAAGAGATTGAGAAAAGCGAGCGCGGTACAGACATCATAATGTATATCGACGAAGAGAGCAAAGAGTTCCTCAGCGAGAGCCGCATCAGCGGAATACTCAACAAATACTGCCGTTTCTTGCCTGTTGAAATTGCATTCGGCAAGAAAAAGGAGTGGAAGGACGGAAAGCAGGTTGATACAGATGAGGACAACATCATCAACGACACTACCCCATTGTGGACACGCAAGCCAAGCGAGTTGAAGGACGAGGACTACAAGGAGTTCTACCGCAAGCTCTACCCAATGAGCGACGAGCCTCTCTTCTGGATACACCTGAACGTGGATTTCCCATTCCACCTCACAGGTATCCTCTATTTCCCCAAGGTAAAGAGTAACCTCGAACTGCAGAAGAACAAGATTCTGTTGTTCTGCAATCAGGTATATGTAACCGACGAAGTGGAAGGCATCGTACCCGACTTCCTCACATTGATGCATGGTGTAATCGATTCACCCGACATTCCATTGAACGTATCGCGTTCATACCTGCAGAGCGATTCAAACGTAAAGAAGATTTCCACATACATTTCAAAGAAGGTATCAGACCGTCTGCAGCAGATTTTCAAGAACGACCGCAACGAGTTCGAAGAGAAGTGGAACGACCTTAAGATATTCATCCACTACGGAATGCTCACCCAAGAGGACTTCTACGACAAGGCAAACAAATTTGCTCTGTTGCAGGACACCGACGGCAAGAAATACACATACGAAGAGTACAAGACACTTGTAAGCGCCGAGCAGACCGACAAGGAAGGCAACGTAATCTATCTCTATTCAAACGACAAGGAGAAAGAATACAGCTTCATCGAGAATGCCAAGAACAAGGGCTACAACGTATTGCTTATGGACGGTCAGTTGGATGTTGCACTCATCAGCCTTCTTGAGCGCAAATTCGAGAAGACACGTTTCACACGTGTTGACAGCGACATCGTAGAGAACCTTATAGTAAAGGATGAGCACAAGACAAGTACACTTGCCGAGGCAAAACGCGAAGTACTTACAGGTGTGTTCGAGAGCCAGCTCCCCAAGATGGAAAAGAAAGAGTTCCACGTTATGACACAGGCTATGGGCGAGAACGGTGCACCGGTAATGATAACACAGGCCGAGTATATGCGCCGTATGAAAGATATGGCAGCCATCCAGGGCGGAATGTCGTTCTATGGCGATATGCCCGATATGTATAGCCTGTTGCTCAACGAAGAGCATCCGCTCATCAAGCGAGTACTTGAGAATGCCGAGACAGCATGTGCAAGCAGCCTCCAGCCACTCGACGAGAAGAAAGCATCACTCGAGAGCCGCAGAAAAGAGCTGTACGACGCACGTAACGGCAAGAAAGAGGACGAAGTATCACAGAGCGAAAAAGACGAACTCTTTGAGATTGAGAAAGAGATTACTGCTGCCAAGAGCCAGAAGGAAGGTATTCTTGCAGAGTATGCCGCAGGCGACAACACTGTAAAACAGCTCATCGACATCACCCTGCTGCAGAACAACATGCTCACAGGCGAAGCCTTGAACAACTTTGTTAAGCGTAGCATTGAGTTGATGCAGTAAATCTGCAAATAAGTCCAAAAAAATAAAATCCAACAATCAAATGTTGGATTTTATTTTTTGGATTATCATTGCCACCTCGCGTTCCATTGGAGGTATAGGAACAACTCTGTATGCCGACAGTTCGGGGTGCAGAACAACAAGATTCATACGGCTGATTTTTATGCCGTAGTTCTTTTGCAGAATATAACGGTACAGGTTCTGCTGCAGACAGTAGTGAATGTACGAAGTGTCGGTAAGGTGTTCAAGACCGTTCAAACCGCTTGCCCAACGGTTGCGCTCCATAGGGTCAATCTTGTTACTGCGTTTCCAGTCGTAGATTTCATAAGTACCATCCTCGCAGGCACAAACAAAATCAAGCGTTCCTGCAATACGCGCATCCGCATCATATACGCGCCATTCGGTGCGGAAAGGGGTAAAAGATACACTGCGCTCAAAAGCCTTGAAATAACTCCACTCGCGCGAGATATCCACAACTTCGCTGTGTCTGATAAAGTTCCCGTTGAAACTCACATCACACAACAGGTCGGGAACCTGCTTGCCATTGAGGTAATCCTCAATCTGCTTATGCATGAATGTACCTGCCTGGCTGGCAACAGCACCTTTACACTCCCATGATTCACGCAACTTGGCTGCTTCCGTTTCATTTCCAAAGCATTTCTTCAGGCTGATACCCACTGCATCAAACTCTCTGAAGAACATTCCCACCACATTGCTCACCGAACGCATAACCACATCACCCAACGTATAGAGGTGCTGCTCTTCATCGAACGTGAGCTTGTCATCCTGCTCGAATACTATATCCGAGCCATTCAAATTTCTATTATTCATTTCTCAATATTTTTCATTTTCAAAGAAGAGTGCATCGCGCCGCTTAATGCATAATCTTGTAAAGCAGCTCGCGCATAATCTCGCCATCCGGAATTGTCACTCCGTCACAGCCTTTAGACTGAGCATCTGCAAGACGCAGAAGATGCAATATCTCCATCACATGCATTGCACGATAGTTCTTCATGGCAGTAATATACTCATCCACTCCCCATGTACTTTTCAAGCCCAAAAAATCAGCCACACCGCGCTCGCTTTTATCGGGTGCATAATAGCACATCATCACATTCGAGAAAAAGCTGAAAAGCAATGGAAGAGTCATCTGAATAGGATTCTTCTTGGGATTATTGGCAAAATACTGCACTATTCTGTTAGCCTTTAGAATATCCTTTTTTGCAATGGCACTCTTAAGCTCAAAATTATTGTACTCCTTGCTGATGCCTATATGCTCCTCAACCAGTTCGGGAGTAATCTCCACACTACCCTGTGGCAACGCAATGGACAACTTGTCTATCTCACTTGCCAGACGTGCAAGGTCGGAACCTATAGACTCGCACATCATAAGCACTGACTTGTTGTCGGCTGTAAGCCCTTTTCCGCGCATGTAATTCTTTACAAACGAAGGCAGATTCTCTTCGCGCATCTTTGGGAAATCAATCACCACGCCTTTACGTTCCAGTTCCGTTGCCACCTTCTTGCGCTTGTCGAGCGAACCGTTCTTATGGGCAAAGACAAGAACAGTTGTAGGTTGGGGATTCTGCAAGTAAAAGAGCAACGAATCCAAGTTCTTGAGCATCTGCGCCTCCTTGACAACAATCACCTGACGTTCCGCCATCATAGGGAAACGCTTGGCAGCCGTAACAACGGTATCGATATCCGTATCCAGACCATAATATACAGTCATATTGAAATCACGTTCAAATTCATTGAGCGCGTTTTCCATTATGTAATCAGTAATACTGTCGGTGAAATACCCCTCCTCGCCCATAAGATAATAGACCGAGTGGAATACTCCGCTCCTTAGTTCCGACATTATGCTTTCGTATGTATATTTTGCCATATTTTCTTTTTAAGACACGGATTTCAGATAAATAGCTTATCTTTGCAAAGATAATAACAAACGAGTGAGAAATATTAAGCTTGCTTAAATATTTTTCAAAACGAGTGCAGTATATCTTCGAGTTTTAGCTCAAATACAGCAAAAAACGAGTGAATAAAGCATTAAACCTGCCTGCTTACGAAGCAAAGATAAATGAAGAAAACGGCAAACTGCGCATATTCGACAATTTACGCAGATGCTACGTTGCGCTCACTCCCGAAGAGTGGGTGCGACAGCACTTCGTGAATTATCTTGTAAACCACAAAGGATATCCTGCCACCCTCACAGCCAACGAGGTTGCAATAAAGCTCAACGACACAAGCCGACGTTGCGACACCGTTGTATACGACCGCAGTCTACAGCCGAAAATGATTGTCGAATACAAAGCCCCCACAGTTAAAATAACCAAGGAGGTATTTGCACAGATTTCGCGCTACAACCTTGTGCTGAAAGTAGATTATCTGATAATAAGCAATGGTCTGCAACACTATTGTTGCAAGATGGACTACGAAAAGCAGAGTTTCACATTCCTTCAGGAAATTCCTGAGTATTCAGCAATAACAGAATAGTATTCTATCTCCTGTTTATGATATATATACCTGCCATGGCAAGCCCTGCGGCAAGTACATACTTCCAATAGAAAGGTTCGGAAAGACAAAGGCACGAAGTTATTGCCCCCACCACCGGGATAAGAGAATTGAATATAGCCACCTTACCCACAGGGTTACAACTCAACAGCTTGTTATACAGAGCGAATCCCAATGTGGATATACACACAAGCAATCCCAGCAACGTTATTCCATAAGTAGTTATATTGGGCAATGTACCGCCCATCAAAACACCAGGCAACACAAGCATCGCACCACCCGTTGCAAGACTGTAGCCCGTACCCACAAACACATCCACATGCTTGCCCAGTCCACGTGTCATAAGCCCGGCGAAGGCAGAGCACAAAGCATTGGCAATTATCATACCGTCGCCCATCATTGTAAAATCACTGTTGCCACTCTTTCCGAAATTCAACGATAGAACACCGGCAAAACCTATAAGACAACCCGCAATTTTCTTGACTGTAAGTCTGTCGCTCTTGAAGAATATACATGCAAGCAGAACAAGCATGAACACACCGAGCGAATTCAGTATGGCAGCCCTTGCACCGTCGCTGTGCGAGAGTCCTATATAGAAAAACGCATAATGCAATGTGGTATTAAGCAGAGCGTACATCAATATATAGAGCATACCGCCACGGCTTTTTACCTTGAAACTGCGTTTAAAAAGGCGTGCAATACAAAGGATAAGAACTCCCGAAATGAAAAAACGTATTCCGGCAAAAAGCATCTTGTTGCCGGTCATCGTCTGCCCTATCCCGAACTCCTCGAAACCCAGTTTAATAAGAGGATATGCCCATCCCCACGAAATGGCCGCAGAGAGCGCGAATACAACAACCCAAAATGGTCTTTGAAATATACTTTTTTCCGGATTCATAAACATTTTCTGTTTCAGGATGCGAAGATAGTGAAAAGATACGAAAGAGGAAAAATCCGCAAATATTTCTGTTTGTCATATAAATTCATTTATTTTACACTTTGAACAGCAACAAACCATAACATTGCATTTGTTCAACAAACATAAATACCTGTCTAACCAATTAAATTTCAACAATATGACTTACATGTGGATTATCCTGGCCTTGTCTTTGGCTGTATCATCGGTAGGATGGTTCTATTTCATCTATTTCTTCAGTATAGGTTACGGCTTTACCATTTCCGCACTGTCGGTAGCCACAGCAATAATCTTCCGTGATGTCATGACGCTTCCCATAGCCCTGCTATGTGCAGTGCTGTTCATCTATGGTATCCGCCTTGCCTTGTTCCTGCTTATAAGGGAAAAGAAATCGCAATCCTACAAGAAGATTCTGTACCAGCCCGACAATACAAAGAAAAAACCAGCATTCGTAATGACAATGATATGGTTGTCGTGCGCACTGCTTTATGTAGGTCAGGCAAGCCCTGCCACATTCTACCTTTATAACATTACGGAAGGACTCCCCGTAAACGAAGCATGGGCGTGGGCAGGAATGGTTATCGCAGCCCTGGGAATACTCATCGAAGCTGTTGCCGATGCACAGAAGAACAGAGCAAAGAAGGTAAATCCCGGCAGATATGTGGACACAGGACTCTACCGTATTGTACGTTGTCCGAACTATTTTGGCGAAGTGCTTATGTGGACAGGAAGTTTCATCATCTGCTTCGGAGCATGCTGTAATGTATGGCAATGGATTATTGCCGCACTGGGATATATAGGCATAGTTTATGTTATGTTCAGCGGAGCACGCAGACTCGAGATGCGTCAGACCGAGACCTACGGCAACGACCCCGCATTCAAGGCATACATCAAAAAGACACCGTTGATTATTCCTTTTGTTCCCATATATAGCGTAGCCAAGCATTCATGGTTGCAGGCATAACGACAGAACAGTAGAATGGAACAGTTCGACGTACATATATTGGGGTGTGGTTCGGCATTGCCCACCACACGCCATAATGCCAGTTCGCAAGTAATAAGGATTGGCAACAAACAGTTCATGATAGACTGTGGAGAGGGCACACAGTTGCAGCTCCGCCGTCAGCACATACACTTCTCGTTCATAAACCACATATTCATATCACACCTGCATGGCGACCACAGCTTCGGACTCATTGGACTTATATCCACATTCGGACTGTTAGGACGCACTGCACCGTTGCATATATATGCCGACCCCATGCTCGAGAAGGTAATGAAGCCACAGCTCGACTTCTACTGCAAGGATATAAAGTATCCGCTCTTCTTCCATGGGATAGATGCAGGCAAACACAGCATAATTTACGAGGACAACACCATAACCGTGGAAACATTGCCTCTTAATCACCGGATGCCATGTTGCGGATTCCTGTTCAGGGAGAAACCCAAAAGAAGACACCTCATAGGAGAGATGGTGAACTTCTACAACATCCCCATATTCATGCGTCAGAGCATAAAGGACGGTGCCGACTACACCACCCCCGACGGCGACATAATACCCAACAGCCGGCTCACCAAGGATGCCGACCCGTCGCGCAGCTACGCCTATTGCAGCGACACACGTCCATGTCCTGAAATCTGCGAATACATTCAAGGTGTCGACTTGCTCTACCACGAAGCCACCTTTGCTGAAAGCGAAAAGGAACGTGCCAAAGTAACTCACCACAGCACAGCAAGCGAGGCAGCCGGGATAGCCCTTAAAGCAGGTGTAAAGAGACTCGTCATAGGACACTTCTCATCAAGATACGACGACGAAGAGATACTGCAGAAAGAGGCACGCGAAATATTCCCCGACAGTATATGTGCCAACGAAGGATTGCTCCTTGAGATATAAAAAAAAGTTGTTGCCGACGGCAACAACTTTTTTTATGGTTTATTTTGTACGTACTATCTTGAAATCGGGATGCACATACATAAATGCGTTATCGGCAACCGTAGTACTTTCGGGGATGTATGCAACCTTCAGGTTGGGGCATTCCTCAACCGCCCATGCCTCAATAGTCTTTGTGCCTTCGGCAAACACAATCTCCTCAACTTCGTTGTGATAGTAGACAGTATTCTTCTCCACAGTTTCCATTGGCATAAGTTCCAGATGTTTCATAGCAGAAGGTATATACACGGGTACTGTTGCATAGGAGTAATAGACCACTCCGGCATAACTGCGGAATTCTGTATTTTCAGGGTCTACATAGACATATTCGAGATTAGATTTCTGCAATAGCAATCCCATAGAATTTCCCTCTCCCAGATAATCTATATTCTTGCCAAGATACAATTCACGCACATTTGAAGGCAATTCCGATGTAGGGTTGAACGAAGTCACCTTGAAACCACCAACACTGTATGGCACAACCAAAGCACTCTCCTCGGTTACAACCTTACATACATTGAGTCTGCGGTCCAGAAAATCGAACCAGCAACCACTCTCCTTGAACAAGGCAACGTCCATCGACCATGGCAAAAGCTTGTAGTAACCGCCGGTGTAACCGTCCATATTGCTAATGAGATAAACATTACCGTTTGTTGGGTCGCTCACATACCATATACCATCGCAATTAACATAGTTCCACGCATGTCCTCCAACAGGGTCAAGCATACCGTTTACAACCATCACAGGAACACCCTGGCTATGCAACATCACGAACAGCAGATTTGCGTATCCCTGGCAAACAGCCTCTTTATTCACAAACACAGGATACGGATCGTTATCAGCCTGATTGTATTTGATATTTTCACGAATCCATGCGAAACACTTGTCATGTATATCCTTCTGTTTTGTTAAACCCGTCACAAGTTTGTCGGTAAAATTCTTGATTTCCAGGTACTCATCATCGGCAATCTTTATTCTTCCCATGGTATCGGTACATGCGATACCCGCCTTGTTGAGCAACTGGCGCACACTTGCCGCTGGGTCACCCACATTAAGAGTCTTGGAATTGTCCGCCTTGGGGAATTCCAATGCCGACACGACATCGAACCACATCTTTTCAACGTTGTCAACCTCGTATTTAACAACCTTGCCATCCGACAAAGTAATACACATAACATGCTTCTGCGATTGGGCAGAAACCGTCGCCACAAAAAGCGACAATATCAACATTGGTATAAGTTTTTTCATAGCTTTATAAATTTGATGGTTGTTTCATTATAATTAACAAGATACACACCCTTTGACAAGGCATCTATGGAGATAACGGCAGCGCCGCCGTCGTTCGCAACAGCCGACATCACAAGTTCACCGTTTACCTTATAGAGCAAAACCTTGCAACCGGGTTCCAAGCCACTTACATGGATTACATTGCCTGCAAGTTCAAAATTTTCGCGAACCTGTTCGTCAACATTCCCGACAGACGACGGCAACTCCTCTATAAACTCGAACTTTTCCACATTCTCGCGCTTGATGACAGCCTCATCGGTGTCGGAAACAACCTTAACGTCATCACCGGCAAAAGTAATCAGCGGTTTTTCCGCCAAAAGGAAACACACCTGACTGCCATCCTTCATCAATATGCTCAACACCTCCTTATTTTGTGCAAACGATATTGCCGAGAAGGAGATAAGCAAAATAGCAAATAGTAATTTTCTCATAGTTTATCAAATATAGTTTTATTCAACACTCTGTTTTACCTCTTCAACACCCTCAATCTGGGATATATTGTTTATAACCTCCTGCAGTTCAGCCGAAGAGTGTACAGGGAACTCCATTGTACAGTATCCAATCTCATCGCGGCTCTCGGTGCATATTCGGGTAAGCGACAGCTGCAGCTTGTTTGTAATGCAGTCGATAAGGTCTACAAGCAGATGATAGCGGTCAATAACCACAATATCTATCTTCACAGGATACAGGAACTCGCGGTCCTCCTCAAAGTTCACAGCGATGATATCGTCGCCATGTTGCGAAGCAAGACGTATGGCAGATTTACAGTCGCGTCTATGGATTGAAATGGAACCGTCGGGATTCTTGAAACCGATTACCTCGTCGCCGGGCAACGGACGACAGACCTCACAACGGTCGTATTGCAATTTGCGCTGCTTGTTAAGGAAATTGTTTATTCGTGTCTTTGCCTTGTAGGTGGAAACAGCCGATAACCAGTCCTTCTTTGGGTTTATGTTTTCGTTGCAACCAATCTCCACCACATCTCCACGCTCCAGTTCGGTCTTTACCGACGATAGCAAGCCGTTGATGCGTGCATACTGCGCATGCAAACCGAGCTCACTGTGTATCTCAAAGGCAAAGTCGAGAGCCGTAGCACCCTTTGGAAGAACAACTTCCTTACCCTCGGGAGTATAGGCGATTATATCATCATTATAGAATGACGAAGTCACACCGTCCATATACTCCACCTCCTTACCACGGGTTGCCATATCCTGAAGCACATGCTTGAACTTCTCGAGCCAGTTTGTAATTGTGGTTTCGGTGCTCTCCGCTATACAGCCATACTGCGACTTGCGTATCATACGCTCCGAAGATATATGTACCTCTTCCCATGTGCCCTGCGGATTCAGCAGCTTCACATGATAGCTCTGATAACCGTTCTCCTTTGGCGAATCGATGAAATTTGCCACACTGCCCGGTTTCTCTTTGAAACGGTCGGTGAGGATTGAGTATATCTTCAAGCTCATATCCTTTTCGGAATAGTCGTGCGTATTCGGATAGATTATTCTTATATAATACTTACCCTCGACATGCTTGAAATCACATCCCGAACTATGCATCTTGCGCCACGCGCTGTAAGGTCCGCGCGAATAGAGTTCGGTATGCGCCATAAAGATATCGTTGTTTTCGAGCAGACGTTCAATCTCGAACATAAAAGACTTGAGCCCCGGCTCACGCTCCTTTATCTCCTTTTCCAGTTCGTTTTCAAGGAAAGCATAATCCCTTGGACAACGGTATCGGAACGAGAGATTCTCCATCTCGCGCTTGATGTAATAAAGTCCCAGACGGTGTGCCAGCGGAGCATAGAAATAGTCCGTTTCTCCGGCAATTTTCATCTGCTTGTCGGGACGCATGCTGTTGAGCGTGCGCATGTTATGCAAGCGGTCGGAAAGTTTGATAAGCAAAGCACGGATATCATAATGCAGCGAGTTGAGCATCTGCTTATAGTTGTCAATCTGGCTCGAAGAGTTTGCCGCAACAATCTTTTTCTTCTTTGTAACAACATCCACAAGGAATGCCACATCATCACCGAAACGCTCGCGTATATCCTCTATCGTATAGTTGGTATCCTCCACCACATCGTGCAGGAAAGCAGCAATTATGGGATTCGCCCCCAGACGCAGTTCCTCGGCAACAATCTTTGCGACGGCAACAGGATGCATTATATACGGTTCGCCCGACTTGCGACGCTGCTCCATATGAGCCTCACGTGCCAGAGCATACGCATCGGCAATTCTTCTTATATCCTCGGCAGAGAGACGGCGCTCCAATCTTTCGAGCAAGCCATCAACTTCCTTATCAATCTTCTGATATTCCATGGTTCAAACTTTGATTATGGACATATTACCCTCATAAAGCGCAAAATTGGTAAAAAAACATCAACAGCAAAATAATTTCCACGATTTTATTTCAAAATAAAAGAAAAAAATATTCAAAAAATGAAAAATTGCATTCACGCGCTAAATTATATACATTTTATCCGCCCGCGTAGCCCGAATTTCCATCTTAATTTATTAACTTTGCGAATTAGAATAAATAACAGACAACATAAGTTGACAAAACATCAAAAAATATGATAGAACAGATAAACAGTCTTTTCGAAGAGATTAAAGGCACAACAGCAACAAATGCCGAAGAGCTCGAAGCACTCCGTCTGAAGTATCTGAGCAAGAAAGGTATAATCAACAACCTTATGGCACAGTTCCGCGAAGTGCCCGCCGAACAGAAAAGAGAGGTGGGCGTAAAGCTCAACGAGCTCAAGAACGCCATCCAGGAGCAGTTCAACGCCCTTAAGGAGCAAATAGAGAACAGAGAGGAGGAACAGTGCGAAATAGACCTCACACGTCCATCGTACCCCACCGTGCTCGGTACACGCCACCCCCTTTCAATTGTAAAGAACGAGATTATCGACATCTTTGCACGTCTGGGATTCTCAATCGCAAACGGAGTGGAGGTGGAAGACGACTGGCACGTATTCTCATCAATGAACTTTGCCGAAGACCACCCCGCACGCGACATGCAGGACACATTCTTCATCGAAGCTCACCCCGACATTATACTCCGTACACACACCAGTAGCGTACAGAGCCGCGTTATGGAGACAAGCCAGCCCCCAATCCGCATCATTGCACCGGGCCGCGTTTACCGTAACGAAGCCATAAGCTACCGCGCACACTGCTTCTTCCACCAGTTGGAAGGTCTTTACATCGACAAGAACGTATCGTTCACCGATTTGAAGCAAGTGCTGTTGCTTTTTGCACAGGAGATGTTCGGCAAGGACACAAAGATACGTCTGCGCCCATCATACTTCCCATTCACCGAGCCAAGTGCCGAGATGGACATCAGCTGCAACATCTGTGGTGGCAAGGGATGCCCATTCTGCAAGAACACAGGCTGGGTCGAGATTCTTGGTTGCGGTATGGTAGACCCCAACGTACTTGAACTCTGTGGCATCGACAGCAAAGAGTATTCAGGTTACGCATTCGGTATGGGTATAGAGCGTATCACCAACCTCAAATATCAGGTAAAGGACCTCCGTCTCTTCAGCGAGAACGACGTACGTTTCCTCAAACTCTTCGAGAGCGCGAACTAAGCCATGGCAACAACAATATACATGACTCGCCACGGCGAGACAATAGAAAACTCAAAAGGATTGTTCCAGGGACAGACACCCGGACACCTGTCGGAGCTCGGCATCGAGCAGGCACATTCCCTGCGCCCGCGCATTGCAGAACTTGAGTTCGACGTGGTGCTCTGCAGCGACCTGAAGCGTTGCCTCGACACCGCAGAGATAGCCCTCCAGGGCATTGACTGCACCTTTATAAAGGAACCCCTGTTGCGCGAACGCGACCTTGGAAACCTTGCCGGCACACCAATCAAAGGCGCAGTCTACAACGAAACCGTGGAGACCGAGGAATCGATGAAGGAACGTGCCCACAAATTCCTCGACAAAGTACGCAATGAATACCCTGGCAAAAAGATACTTGCCTTCAGCCACGGATTCTTCTGCCGCATAATGGAAGCCGAGATAAAAGGCGTAACCCACCGCGACGTAACGCTCTTCGGAAACTGCGAGATAAGAGAGTTTATAGTATAAGATAGACAGTTTTCCGCCATGCGCGGGAAACTGTTTTTTATATATAGAACAAGATGAAAAAATCCGAACTATATAAAAAAGCAATCGAATATTTTGCCGAGGCAATCCCCATTGCCGAGACGGAGCTGAACTATACCAACGCATTCGACCTGCTTGTTGCCGTAATACTCTCGGCACAATGCACCGACAAGCGCGTGAATATGGTTACCCCCGACCTGATTGCGCGTTACCCCGACGCTTGGGAGATGGCACAGGCGCATCCCGACGAGATATACAACTACATAAAGAGTGTATCATACCCCAACAACAAGGCAAAGCACCTTGTGGGAATGGCGCAGAAACTCTGCAGCGACTTTGGCGGCGAAGTACCCGACACACTGGAGGAGCTCACCACCCTGCCCGGCGTGGGACGCAAGACAGCAAATGTAATACTCTCGGTTGTATGGGACAGGAACGCCATGGCAGTGGACACACACGTATTCCGCGTAAGCCGTCGCATAGGGCTTGTACCACAGCGTTGCACCACCCCTTACAGCGTGGAGATGGAACTTATGAAGCACCTGCCGCAGGATATAATCCCCAAGGCACACCATTGGCTGATTCTGCACGGCAGATACATGTGCAAGGCACGCACCCCCGAATGTAACCGTTGCGGTTTGACCGAAGTATGCAGAGAATTCCAAAAAAAATCAAAAAAAACACTCTGAAGAATATTATTATTTAATAATAAGGTATTTTTTATTAAAAATCACTATCTTTGTAGGAGATAGGCTGTATAATCTGCAGCCAGACTGAAAAAAGAACTAAATCATTATTAACCAAATAAATTTTCAATCATGACAATTGACAATTTCAAGTTTGCCGGCAAAAAGGCAATCGTTCGTGTTGACTTCAACGTTCCCTTGAACGAAGAGGGTAAAATTACTGACGACACACGTATCCGCGGTGCTCTTCCCACATTGAAGAAGGTACTTGCTGACGGTGGTGCTCTCATCATTATGTCACACATGGGCAAGCCAAAGGGCAAGGTAAACGCAAAGTACTCTTTGAGCCAGATTGTTGACGCTGTTTCTGAGAAATTGGGCGTTGCCGTTCAGTTCGCTCCCGACTGTGCAAAGGCAGCTGAGGCTGCTGCAGCTCTCAAGGCAGGCGAAGTTCTTATGCTCGAGAACCTCCGTTTCTATCCCGAGGAGGAGGGCAAGCCAGTAGGTATCGACAAGGAAGATCCTGCATACAACGACGCAAAGAAGGCTATGAAGGAGTCACAGAAGGAGTTCTCAAAGACTCTCGCTTCTTACGCAGACT
>JAEIGA010001066.1_pt1 | contig 41604 bp, 42 predicted proteins | sample 9270691 | NCBI WGS metagenome assembly JAEIGA01 (sample SAMN17057246, study PRJNA624740) | gut metagenome | biome: biome; isolation source: fecal sample | host: Bos grunniens | place: China: Xizang | collected 2019 | reverse complement strand
GCGGGTAATTAAGAACAAACAATGTACCTACAGCACTTTTCGCTTGGTTTTTGATTATGCACAAACATAATACAGCCATGAGAACTGAGCCATACAGTGATATCATCAGCCAGGCCGGTGATTCTGCGAGGCAAAGCACAAGCTGAAGAACAATATAGACGATCAAAGGTATAGTTTCTATCCTTATGTTCATACGCTTCATTGCATTCCACATCTCAAAAACAGAGACAATGGCGCAAAAGCAAATCAGAAGCACTCTGGTAATTGGTGAAAGAAATACACATAATGCCAGAATAGCAAACATAACGATAGCTGAGATAACACGAGTCTTCATTTTTCAGTTTTTCTCCTTGAATACTTCTTTGTTATCAATAACATAAACTGCCCCAGACGCAGCGGTCAGAGCGGCTATGATCCAGCAGCAGATATTGCTGACTAATGGAAGCCATGCAAAAGAAGGATCGATAGCTCTAAGCGCAAGTATCGCAGCAATGGAAACCATCTGAAATGCCGTCTTTACTTTACCGAACATATTGGCAGCGATCACTTTTCCCTCAGTGACAGCAGCCATTCTGACACCGCTGACAACGAATTCGCGGGCAAGAACAAGAATAACAGCGATCGGATGAGCAAAGCCCATCGCCACAAAGTATACAAGAACAGTGCAGACAAGCGCTTTATCGGCTAAAGGGTCAAGAAATTTCCCCAGTGCTGTTACCAGGTTCTGGCTGCGCGCTATCCTTCCATCAAGCCAGTCAGTGAATGAAGCCAGTACAAATATAGCAAAAGCTCCCCAAAGAGCAGCCTTTGAACTACCAGAAAAGCAAAGCATCAGCAACGGCAGAGAACAAAGACGAGCGACTGTCAGTTTATTAGGTAGATTCATTTTTATTTCTCCAATTGTCCTATTTTGATTTATATTTGTGCCCTTCTTGCCAAACCTCACTCTCTTTCTTATACTTCAAGAAGAGGTAATGACATGAACATTTATGATTTTGACGGGACGATACACCGCGGGGATTCCAGCTTCGCATTCTACAGATACTGCCTTCTTCACAGGCCATATCTCATATTGCTTTTACCTGTACAGTTCTTGGGAGTGTTGGCATATCTTTTTAAGTTCACAGACCTAACAGGAATGAAGCAGTTCTTCTATATCTATTTCAGATGGATCGATGCTGAAAAGATGGCGCAGGATTTCTGGAAACAGGATATCCCTAAAAACATCTATCCTTGGTTTTATGAATACCATCAGGAAGATGAGGTCGTGGTTTCTGCCTCCCCGGAATTCTTTCTGAAATATGCATGCGATGCCCTTGGTATCAAATATCTCATAGCATCAAAGATAGATCCCAAGACCGGAAAAGCTTTAGGCCCCAATGTCACAGGCAGAGAGAAAAAAAAGCAATTTCTTGCTGTGTTTCCTGATGCAGAACCTGAAAACAGTTTTTATGACAAAGACAAGGACCTGTACGTTAGCAATCTTGCAAAACATCGCTATAAAATCATACATGGAATTCCTGAAGAGCAGTTATAATTATATCGCAATAGCCTTTAAAACTCAAAAATCTACTGTCACTTTCTGATACACAAAACACCTGGCTGTATCGCCAGGTGTTTTTATTCTTCAGCATATTGTTCAAGGTATTCATCTATATACTCTGACAATTCATTTCTTGTCTCATCCAGCTGATTACACAGATCCGTCAGCAGCTCTGCATCAGATGAATTGACAGGGTCCGCAATCTGAGACTGAAGTTCTTTTTCTTTTGCTTCCAGATCTGCTATGGTCTTTTCCAAAAAACTCTTTCTCTGTCGGAACTCAGCTTTCTGTCTTCTTACCTCTTTTGCATTCGTGCTCTCAGATTTCTTCTTTGTACTTTCCTGTGCAGGTTCAGTGGCATTTCTTGCTAGCTGTGCTGCAGAACGAAACTCAGCATAATCACTGTACAATGTTCCTCTTCCATCCTCGATAAGCAGGACCTTGCACCCAAGCTGTTCAATAAGCCAGCGGTCATGGGATACCAATAACAAAGTTCCCGTATATTCATTCAAAGCATCAAACAGTATCTGTTTAGTGAAAATATCAAGATGGTTTGTAGGCTCATCCAAAAGAAGGAAATTAGGATGCTCCAATGACAGTCTGGCCATGTTTAAGCGTGCGAGCTCTCCTCCGGATAGTCCTTTAGACTCCGTAAACACTTCCTCATTTCTAAATCCGACCAGTGCCAGCAGTTTTCTTATCTGGAGCTGATCCATTTGCGGATATCTGTCCCAGATATACATGAGAGGACTGTTGTTCTCTATTTGAAATACGTTCTGCTCCTGAACACCGATCTTTACACCACCTCCAATAATGACACGGCCGTGCATAGGTCTTTGTTCTCCGAGAACAGTCTTTAGAAGAGTGGTCTTTCCGGTGCCGTTGTTGCCTATAACTGCCAGACGATCTCCCCTTTCGAGGACCAGATCAAGGCCGCTGCAAAGGACTCTCCCGCTCACTCCTATACTTAGGTCCTCAAGAGTAAGGACATCCTTATATGGCTCATTTGCAGGTGTTATTTCGAATTTGAGATCTGTGTGCCGGCTATCTTCAGGAGCAGTCAGATCCAGCCTCTCCAGCATTTTCAAGCGGCTTTTTGCCATATTCCTGGTGGAAGCTCTGGCCATATTTCTTTCAGCATATTCCTGATACTTCTCTGCTTTCTCAACGACCTGCTCATAATGCTTTCTCTCGATGATCTCTTCCTGTTCTTTTCTTCTAAGATATTCGGAGAAACCGCAAGGATATGTCTTTGTCTTTCCGTTTTGGAGCTGTATGGTCTTATTGCATACAGCATCAAGGAAATGTCTGTCGTGCGACACGATGAGCACTGCCCCTCTGTATGACTTGAGATAACCTTCCAACCAATCGAGGGTGTTGAGGTCCAAATGGTTAGTCGGCTCATCAAGAAGCAGGATGTCAGGGCTTTGAAGCAACAGTTTGGCAAGGGATAAACGTGTTTTCTCTCCACCGGACAGCACTGCAACATGCTTATCCCATGTATCTTCAGGAAAACCCATTCCGATAAGCAACTTGCGGATCTGATAACTCAGATGGTATCCATCTATCGCTTCATATCTCTCGCAGACCATTTTGTACTCATCCAGAAGATCAGGGTCGTCACCCATAGACTGCTCAAGAGCTTTCATCCTGCTTAAGAGTTCACTGGCATTGTTGGCTTGCTCCATCTCTTCTTTTACAGAATGAGAAGCGGTAAGCCCGCTGTTCTGTTTGAGATAGCCAAGGATAGCTCCATCCTTCAGACTAATAGAACCTCTGTCAGCATAAAGATCGCCTGTGAGTACACCAAACAATGTGGTCTTGCCGCATCCGTTGTATCCGACAAGACCAACTCTGTCATTCTCTTCTATTTGAAAAGACACATCCTGGAGCACCTGATTGGCTCCGTAGGAAAATGCGAGGTTTTCAACAGAAAGTACCATAAAACAAACTCTTAATTATTTTATAGCGTTGTCGATCCATGCGATCGTATCGCGATAAAAATCCTTCCTATTTATTTCATTGTGCGGCTCATGCCTCATGTCCGGAATAAGCTTGCATTCGGTCTTGGAGCAGCCTGCCTTAAGCATTCTGTCATATACGATCAAGACACCTTTTCCATAATCCCCAACAGGATCCTCTTCTCCTGAAACCAAAAGATAAGGAAGATCCTTGTTAAGCTTTCCTGCCCAATCCTTCTGTGACACTGTTCCAAGAGCTTTCATAAGGTCACGGTATCCAGATAAAGTGAACAGATACATGCAGAATTTATCATGGATATATTCATTGAACTTCTCAGGATCTTTTGTTACCCACTCATATCCTGTCGTCGCATCCTTGATCTTTGAGGTATAAGAGCCAAAAGCAACTTTTGTCAGGAAGGGGCTTCTGTGATGCTCGCCTTTGAATTTAGACAGGACATTGATCATTGCAACAGCTACTCCTGATGCCGGGTTAGGACCGCCAGTTCCTGAGAAAACATAAGCGGTAACTCCGTCTTTATATGTCGATGCATAAAGACGCGCTAAAAAAGAACCCATTGAGTGTCCGTACAGAACAAGCGGAAGTCCGGGATACAGATCCTTCACCCAATTTGTAACATTGCGAAGGTCTTTTACCATGTATAGGTAACCGTCCTTGTTTGCCATGAATCCTAATTCTTCACCATCTGCAGCTGTCTCACCATGACCAAGATGGTCATTCCCGCAAACTACATAACCTGCGTTTACAAGAGCTTCAGCGAACTCTTCATAACGCTTTACATATTCGCACATTCCGTGTGAGATCTGTACTATACCCTTCGGCTCAATTGTGTCATCTTTCCAGAGCACCAAATGTAATTTTTTATCAGAGTAAGTCGAATCAAACCGACACTCTTCGCGAACGATAGCCATAAATTTCCTCCATTCGATATATAATCTCATAGTTTTATCCCAACTGAATTATATAGGAATAATCATCTTTAAACAACAATCCCGTTTCTTTTTTGGCGGCTCGTATATATGCTATGATTATAATGATAAATAAAATAAAATGAGGTCGAAAATGAGCAAATATTCTATAGGACTCGATATAGGTACGACATCAGTTAGTGTAGCTGTCCTTAACACCGCAACCGGCAAAACAGTTTTCACTGACTCAAAGAACCACGGCGCTTTTCTTCCTAATGAAGAAGGATACTTCAGTGAGCAGGACGTCAATGTATTGTTCAATCTGGCACATAAGATGCTGGATGATGTTCTGGAAAGATTCTTCCCCATAGGCTCTATCGGTCTTACTGGACAAATGCATGGTATCCTTTATGTCAACAATTTGGGAGAAGCCGTCTCCCCACTTTATACATGGCAGGATAACCGTTTGCTTACAAAAGCGACCTCCGGTAAAACTTATGCTGAGGAGATATTAGAAAAGACTGGTTATCTCATTAGTGCAGGATATGGGTTAGGAACTCACTATGTTCTGAATTCTCAGGGCAAGGTCCCTAATGATGCAGTAAAAATATGCACTGTGATGGACTATGTCAGTGCTCATCTAGCCTCTGCTGTGCCGGTTTTTATCCATCCAACAAACGCTGCCAGTCTCGGATTCTTCGATGTGGTCAAAAACTGCTTTGATGTTGCAGCACTTTGTAAGCTTGACTTTGATCTCTCACTGCTGCCGGAAGTAGCATCAGAACCTGTGATAATCGGCATATATAAGGATATACCTGTATATCAGGCAATCGGAGATAATCAGGCCAGCGTATTGTATTCACTTAACAGCAATACTGACGCCTGCCTTGTCAACATTGGCACCGGAAGCCAGATATCCAAGATAGTTTCAGCTCCAGTCACTCACGCTTCTCTTGAATTAAGGCCTTTCTTTGATGGGAAATATATACTTGTAGGCTCAGCTCTCTGTGGGGGAAAAGCTTATGCTATGCTAGAAACATTTTTCCGTTCTTATATAGCTGAAGCTACTGGAGAAGATATATCCCAATATGATACTCTTAACCGACTTGCAAGACAGGCTTTGAATTCAGGCGATCCTATTCCTAACATTCGGACAACTTTCGCTGGCACACGTGCAGACGGTTCTGAGACAGGATCGATTACAGGGCTTACCGAAATGACATATACACCTTCAGGCATGGTGCTGGGAACACTGCAGGGAATAGTCAATGAACTCTATGAGATGTATCTTGAGATGGGCATAGCTTCTGATTCTGTTTATGCGTCAGGCAATGCGGTAAGACGAAATAAAGTACTTCAAGAGCTGATCAATAAGACATTTAGCCTGCCGCTTACGCTGCTCGGTGAGGATGAAGAATCTGCAGGCGGAGCAGCTATGTTTACAACTCTTAAGAAAGCAGACTGATATTATTTTCAAACATGTGAAAAGGCTGCCGCAGAAATTATCTGCAACAGCCTTTTTTTATATAGAATACTTTACTATTCTTTTTGTGTAATAATCCAAAAACGATCATTCACCGGAAATAGCGCATGAGCTGAAACGAATGCTGGGGCATGCAACGTTACCATATATCCACTCGATGTCGCTACCTACTTCCTCCACTGTTTTCATAAGCTCGAGGAAATTAGCAGCCACAGTGATGAGTGTAACGCTGTGATCTCTCTTGCCGTCCTTGACCCAATAGCCAGAACACTGCAATGAGAAGTTTGTGGTAACGAAGTCGATCCCTGCGTGTGTCCCTGCCAGATCAGTGATGACGAGTCCTTCACCCATCGCTTCACATAAAGCATCAAGATCTTTCTCCCCCGGAGCAATATAAAAGTTCTTCGGTGCTACATCTACTGGAGATGTATATGAGGCTCTGAATCCATTGCCTGTGCTTTCTGCTCCCATTTTCTTTGCGCTTTTTGAATCGTAAAGGATAGTTGTAAAAACGCCTTTGTCCACGACTACCTTCTTCCTTGTCGGACATCCCTCGTCATCGAAGTTGGCTATACTGATGGAATCTAACAGTCTTGGATCATCAATCACAGTGATCTTGTCTGAAAACACCTGCTGTCCCAGACTGTCCTTCAACGGGGATATACCTTTGGAAATAAGATCTCCGGAAAAGAGACCGGTAAAAGTTGTGAACAGACTGGTCATGGCATCTTTTTCCATGATCACAGGGTATTGACCGCTCTTGAGAGAAGTTGCACCAAGTTTTTTCACCACTTCTCCACACAGCTTTTCGACAAAATCATCTTTATCGAATTTGTTGAGATCTTCTACAGTAGATGCCTTATACCCTGCTTTTATCTCACCGTTTTCTGCAGCAGCAACACCTGCAACCAGGATCTGAGCTGCCTCGTCGTCTTCAACTGACATTCCTTTTGAATTGACAATAACGCGCCTTCTGTTGATCTCTTCCCACTGTATCATTGACACCCTAACGATCCTGGGATCGTAGGCTTTCGCTTTTTCCTCGATATCCCGCAGGAGATCCGTTATCTCAGTATTGGAAGGACGAACCCATTTTTTTATTGATGCCACTTTCTCAGTCTCTTCAGGCTCTCTGATAAATGCCTCTTCTCCTGAAGGAAGGGCGTCAGCCTGAGCTTTCATGTCAGCGATAACTTTCTCCATGTTGTAATCTGAAGGATCCTCGACACTGTAGTTTGCCATTTTACCGCCTACAGTACCGCGAAGAGAAGTTCCGAGAACACGGCTTGTGACGAAAGAATCAATCTGTCCTTCAAACCATGAAACTGACTTTGTCTGCTCCAGAAGCTGATATATTTCAAATGCTTCAAATCCCTGCTCAAGAGCATAACTGATCCATTTCTGATTAGTCATTTGCCGTACCTCCTACTGTTATGGATGAAACTCTTATAGCTGGCTGACCGACATCTGTAGGAATAGATCCGCTGAGGGATCCGCACATGCCCTGACCTCTTGCCAGGTCTTTGCCGACCTTCTCTATGTTCCAGAGTATATCTTTTCCATTTCCAATCAGCGCTGCGCCTTTGACAGGATATGTGATCTTTCCGTTTTCTATCATATACCCTTCAAGAACTGCAAAGTTGAACTCACCTGTCTGAGGATTGACACTTCCCCCGCCCATTCGCTTTGCATATAATCCCTTCTCGATTCCTTCAAAGAGCTCTTCAAACTCCGCATCACCGGGAAGGATAAATGTGTTGGACATCCTTGATGTAGGCTCATACTTATATGATTGCCTCCTGGAACTTGATGTGGATTCCATCCCCATCCTTCTCCCATTCAGTGTATCGATCATATAAGACTTAAGGATACCATTCTCGATAAGCACTCTGCGTTTCTGGAAATTCCCTTCGTCATCAATGTTCTGAGAACCCCAAGCATTCGGGATCGTTCCGTCATCTACTGCGCTGACACAAGTTGCGGCGATCTGTTCTCCTAATTTTCCGCTGAAAACGCTCATATTCTTGGAAACAGACGTAGCTTCCAGTGAATGTCCGCATGCCTCATGGAAAATGACTCCGCCAAACGCATTATCTATAACGACAGGCATCTTGCCGGACGGGCAGTCCTTAGCAACCAGATTGACCAGAGCTATACGGGCTGCTTCTTTACCGATCTGTTCAGGTGTGACGATCTCAAAGTACTCCGGGCCCATTCCTGCGCCGCTATTATCACTTCCGCTCTGGAAGTTTGTGCCTTCCTGGCTGAATGCACTTACACTTATCCTTGTTCGGACTCTGGTATCGGAAATGAGCTTACCGTCACTGTTGGCTATCTGCACTTTCTGATTGACATTCAGGAAACGTGACTGCACCTTAACTATCTTGGGATCATAATCAAATGCCGCTTTCGTGGCTCTTTCAAGCAACTGATGTTTCTCTTCCAAAGAAACCTTTTCAAAATCGATCTTAACGGGATTGCGGTTCTCGTAAGTGATCTCATGAAGCTCAACTTCAGGCCCGCTCTCCTTCTTTCCGAAAGCGTCTACAAGCTCTTCGAGCAATGGCAGGACTGCTGCTTCATCTGTCTCATTGGAGTATCCGTAGACAGAACGGACTCCTTTATAGAGTCTAACTCCGATTCCCTGAATAAGAACATTGTTTACATCCTCCATTTTACCGTTTAATGAAGATATAGTCTCACTTGACTCTGTCTCCTCATATATCTCGGCAAAATCAGCTTCAGATCTCATGCAGATATTCAGGTATTTTTCCAACTCTTTTTTAGTCAGCATGTTTATCTCTCCTTTTTGAACTGTCAAAAAGTATATCACATCGTATTCTACTAGAACAGATTTAGAATCAATAATCAAAAAGACCCGGAAATTTTCCGAGTCTTTTATTAACACATGAAAACCGAGATGATTATTTGACCTCGACAGTTGCGCCTGCCTCTTTGAGCTTCTTCTCGATCTCGTCAGCTTCCTCTTTGGAGATGCCGGCTTTGACGGTCTTAGGAGCAGCGTCAACAAGCTCTTTGGACTCTTTCAGACCAAGTCCGAGGATGTCCTTGACAGCCTTGATAACGTTCATCTTTGTCTCGCCGATCTCTTTCAGAACGACTTCGTACTCGCTCTTCTCTTCTGCAGCAGGAGCATCAGCAGCGGCAACAGGGCCAGCAACTGCTGTAGCAGCAGCGGAAACGCCAAACTCTTCTTCAATTGCTTTAACGAGCTGTGAAAGCTCCATAACGGTCATACCTTTGATCTCTTCGATCATCTTTGCGATATCAGCCATAGTAATAATCCTTCCTTAAAATCAAAAATGTAAGTGAAATTGTTAGTTTAAATCAAGCAGATTCCTTCTGCTCGCGCACTGCGTCCAAACCGCGTGCAAGGGATGCAATAATGCTGTTGAACGATCCGGCGACCTGAGCGATCAATCCTTCGCGTCCCGGCAGCTTTGCAAGATTGCGGATCATTGCGAGATCCACTTTCTGTCCATCGATAAAACCGGCCTTGATGTTGAACTTATCTGTATACTGTGAAGCATACTTGTTCAAAACACGGCAAGGAGCGATTTCATCATCACTGATTGCTACAGCGACTGTACCGACAAGATCTTCAACGAGATCATGCATGCCAACGTTTTCACAAGCGTGACGCATGATGTTGTTCTTGATGACCTTATACTCGACGTTTGCCTCACGCAGCTCTTTGCGGAGTGCTGTGTCATCAGCAACATTAATGCCGCGATAGTCGACAAGAACAACTGCATTTGCTTTGTCCAGTTTCTCTACGAGAGCGGAAACAGCAGCTTTCTTCTCTTCAATAATCTTAGCATTTGCCATCTAGCTATTACCTCCTGTTTTCAATGTGTGGTGAAAACAAAAACCCTCCTCAGCACAAACCGAGGAGGGATAAACCTTCACAAAAACAAAACATGTCATATGATTTGCTTTCATCCTCGGCAGGTGGACCTAAGTCCTTTACGTTTTCACACCTGCTGTCTTTGGACAGCCAAAATATTATACTTTACACCAAACAAGGTGTCAAGAGCTTATTATTGCTGGGTGTAATTGATGTTCAAGTACTTGTTTGTCAAGACTTTCACGCCAGGTCCCATTGTGGAAGCGACAACACAGGATCTGATGTACTGACCCTTAGCTGCTGCCGGCTTTGCTTTGACGATTGCTTCGATCAGAGCTTCAAAGTTCTCTGTGAGCTTCTCCTCGCCGAAAGAAACCTTTCCGATCGGGCAGTGAATGATGTTGGTCTTGTCGAGACGATACTCGATCTTACCAGCCTTAGCATCTTTTACAGCTCTGGCAACATCTGGGGTTACTGTTCCGACCTTTGGGTTAGGCATCAAGCCACGAGGTCCAAGGATACGGCCAAGACGTCCAACAACGGGCATCATGTCCGGGGAAGCGATAACTGCATCGAATTCCATAAAGTTCTCTTTCTGGATCCTCTCTGCAAGTTCTTCTGCACCGACGATTTCAGCGCCTGCTGCTTCTGCTGCACGTGCTGCATCACCCTTTGCAAAAACGGCTACACGAACGGTTCTACCTGTTCCATTAGGAAGAACGACAGATCCACGAACCTGCTGATCAGCATGACGTCCATCAACACCAAGTCTGATGTGCATCTCAACTGTCTCATCGAACTTTGCGGTAGCTGTCTGGCATACCAGGTTCAGAGCCTCATTAGTATCATACAATTTGGAGCGATCAACATTTTTTGCGCTCTCAACAAATCTCTTACCGTGCTTCATTATTTCTGACCTCCTTCAACAACAACACCCATGCTGCGTGCAGTGCCAGCGATCATGCTCATAGCTGCTTCGATCGATGCTGCATTCAGGTCAGGCATTTTGGTCTCTGCGATCTTGCGGAGAGACTCCTGAGAAAGTGTAGCAACTTTCTTCTTGTTGGGCTCACCGGAAGCTGTTTCCAGCCCGCATTCCTTTTTGATAAGGACTGCTGCCGGAGGGGTCTTTGTGATAAATGTGAATGAACGGTCTGCGTAAACAGTGATAACGACAGGAATGATTGTTCCCATATTGGCTCTTGTTCTGTCGTTGAACTGTTTTGTGAACTCAACGATGTTCACACCGTGCTGACCAAGAGCAGGTCCAACTGGAGGAGCAGGTGTTGCCTGTCCGCCGGGGATCTGGAGCTTGATTAAGCCAGAAACTTTTTTAGCCATTAATTAAATCCTCCATAGTGGTTGAATCGAACGCATTAATAAATTTACGTTCTCCCACGAGAGCATGACTGCCCTCTCTATAAGCCGCATGCGGCTCACATACATTTTAAAGCGGCGATACTTCGGTGAGATCCATTTCTGCGGAAGTTTCTCTTCCGAACATGGATACACGCACCTTGACACGCTGTGTCTCGCCATCGATGGATTCGACTGTACCAATAAAGCCTTCCATCTGTCCGCTTGTGATACGCACAGTATCCCCTATAGCATAGTTGACACGTATCTCTGAATTTTCCACTCCAAGTGCATCTACTTCAGCCTGAGTCAGCGGAGTCGGCTTTGTTGTGGTTCCGACAAACCCGGTTACACCATTTGCATTTCTCACAATGTACCAGGACTCGTCAGTCATCACCATCTTCACCAGGACATATCCTGGGACTAGTTTTCTTTCATACTCTTTGCGCTTGTTATCCCGAATCTCGACAACATGTTCTGTCGGGATCCTGACTTCGAGGATATAGTCCTGAAGTCTTCGGTTTTCTACAAGTTTTTCCAAGTTGGCCGCAACCTTATTCTCATATCCGGAATAAGTATGTACTACGTACCATTTTGCAGTTTCAGCCATTTGTTGATCCTCTCCTGTTAGAATTGTTTCAGCAGCAGATCACGAAGGAATGCAAAAATATAATCAATGCCCCATGTAAGCAATGCAAAAACAAGAACCATTGCGAGAATAACTGCAACATTGTTCCATACCTGTTTCTTGCTGGGCCAGACTATCTTCTTGAATTCGCCCTTGGCGTCTCTGAAATACTTAGAAATGCGCGCAAAAAAGCCGGGTTTCTTTGTATTGTCTGCCATCTTATCTCCCCTTATTTTGTCTCGCGGTGAAGCGTATGCTTGCGGCATGACGGACAATACTTGTTGAACTCGATACGATCAGGGTTATTCTTTTTGTTCTTCATTGTGTCGTAATTGCGACGTTTGCACTCTGTGCATGCTAACGTAATCTTGACTCTCATTTTCTATCGGCACCTCCATTAGTTTTCCGCTTTTGCGGATCAGCCTCCCTCCAAGCGGTGGCGTAAAAAATCGCACACAAAAAAAGAACCCGCTTAAAGAGGTACGACTAATATACCAAAGCGCAAGTTCAATGTCAACATAAAAAATATAGTTTTTTTCGTCTTTTTCAAGTGTTTTTTGCCATATGAAATATATGCGTTTGTACTTTCCTCGTCCCTATGCTAATATACTAGGAAAGTACGAAAATCGTATCATATCCAAATATAAAAATACAATATATGAGGTTTGAAATGAAGACTATCGGTGTATTATTTGGCGGTGTTTCCAGTGAGCATGCAGTTTCCTGTTTGTCCGCAGCATCCATTATTCCCAACATTCCAAAAAACAAGTATGAACTTGTCCTTGTAGGTATCACGAAAGATGGGAGATGGTTCCGTTATTTCGGTGACATGGACGCGCTGGCTAATGATACCTGGGACCAGGATCCATCTTGTGTTCCTTGCATACTATCTCCGGACAGAGCCACACACGGATTCATTCAGATCAATTCTGATGGTTCAGTTGAACAGATATATGTTGATGCCGTATTCCCGGTACTTCACGGAAAGAACGGAGAAGATGGGACTATGCAGGGCCTATTCATGCTTGCAGGAATCCCATTTGTAGGATGCGATCTTCTTTCCTCTGCAGTATGTATGGACAAGACTGTCACTGACATGCTTCTTGATTTTCATGGCATTCGCAGGGCGGAATGGCGCTTCATAACCAAGGCTGAGAAGGATAATATCGAAGCTTTCGCTGATGAATGTGAAAAAGCTTTAGGTTATCCAATGTTTATCAAGCCCGCAAATGCCGGCTCTTCTATCGGTGTCTCAAAAGCTAGAAACAGAGAGGAATTCTTTCGCGCTGTTGATGAAGCATTCCTTCATGATGCAAAAGTCATTGCTGAGCGTGAAATCGTCGGTCAGGAAGTAGAATGTGCTGTTCTCGGCAACAACAACCCCATAGCTTCTGTAGTCGGTGAGATAGCATCAGGCGCAGATTTCTACGATTATGACGATAAATATATAAATGATGTTAGTGAACTGTATATACCTGCAAGAATATCTGAGGAGAAATCTGACGAGATAAGAAGCATTGCAATAAATGCATACAGGATCCTCGGTTGCACAGGTCTTGCCAGAGTCGACTTCCTATTAGAAAAAGCTACAGGTATCCCATACCTCAACGAATTAAACACACTTCCAGGTTTCACCTCTATCAGTATGTATCCTAAACTTTTCGACGCATGCGGAGTTGTATACCCCGATCTTCTTACACGTCTGATAGAGCTATCATTTGAACGTACAGAGGAGATCTAATTTGGATAACCGTGCCATCGGTGTTTTTGATTCCGGACTCGGAGGACTCACCGCTGTAAAGGAACTTAAGAAGATCGTACCTAATGAGCAGATCATCTTTTTGGGAGATACTGCGCGTGTTCCATATGGAAGCCATGACAGAGAAACCATCTGTCAATATGCTCGCGATGACATTTCTTTCCTTTTGTCAAACAATGTGAAATTGCTCATCGCAGCATGTGGCACAGTATCCTCCAATTTCCCAAAAGAGGAGATCGCCTCACTTCCTGTCCCATTTGTTGGGATACTCCGTCCGACTGTTAAGGCTGCTGTCAAAGCTACCAAAAATTTAAGAATTGGAGTTCTTGGAACTGAAGCGACTATACGCAGCGGAGCCTTTGAACGTGAGATAATGAATGCTGATCCGAGTATAATGGTGATCTCCCAGGCGTGTCCTCTTTTTGTTCCTCTAGTGGAAAATGGATGCACATCGGAAAACAATCAGTTTGTTATAAATACAACTGAAGATTATCTGGAGACCATCAAAGATTTTGGATGCGACACGGTTGTTCTCGGATGTACGCACTACCCTCACCTTACCGGTGTTATAAAAAAAGTGCTTGGTGATGACGTGGTTCTCATCAACTCAGGAAAAGAAACTGCTGTCGAAGCTGCCCGTATTCTTTCTGAGGCAGAGCTCGAAACCGACTGTCATGATGGTTCTACTCAATACTATGTTACTAAACAACCCGACAACTTTTTAGAGAAAGCTTCATTACTATTAGAAGAGAATATTTCCCACAACGTATTTGAAATTACCTTAAAATGAAAAACGATTATTTGATTACTATTGATACTGTACAGACAACTGATGCCGGAGATGATTCGTTTTCTCTGTCTACTTTTGGTGAATACGATTACAGCAAAGAAAGTGCTGTTATCCGTTATCAGGACAGTGCCGCAACAGGCTATGAAGGCTGTGAAACAGTATTAAACATAAATGAGAATGGAGTCAGCATGGAACGTACCGGTGCGATTTCGTCTCAGCTGGTGCTCGAGACAGGAAAAAAGCACATGTGCCACTATATGACTCCATATGGAGATCTTCCCCTTGGAGTTTACACAGAAGATATAAGAGACAATCTAACTGAGAAAGGCGGAACTCTTGATCTCCACTACACTCTTGACCTGAATGCAAACTTTTTTGCGTTAAACCATCTGAAGATCACAGTAAGAGAGAAAAACTGAAATGTGTGATCCGGTATCATCCTGCAAACTGAAGATCCGGTCCCAAATAGATAATGCCTTAAAGTCTCTTGGACTAACTGATACAGCGGAGTATTCTGTGGAATATTCCGCTATTTCTGCTTATGGAGATTTTTCTTCAAATGTTGCGTTGGTATATTCCAAATATACTGATGTGTCTACCCATGAACTGTCTGTACTGTTAGCAGAAAAGCTCAAAGATGATACATTGTTTGATTCTGTCTCTGTTGCGCAGCATGGTTTCATCAATTTCGTGATGGTATCTGATTGGTATAAGCAGGCTCTGTCTGAAGCATTGAATATGGGCAAAAAGTTCGGAAACAATTACATGCCTTCAGACAATGCAATGATCATTACCGTCGATGATCCCAAGATAAGCAAAGAAGATCTTTCTCTCTTCAGAAACGAAGCAGTTACCATTGCTCTTCAGGCTGTACTGGAAATGAACGGCTATTCTGTGATCAGAAAGAAGGCTGATTCTGCAGCTGTTGATCACAAATGCCGTACCATCGTCTGTGCACCCGCAAAGTACTGGGATAGCGGCAAGGTACCTTCTGATCTTTCTGATGTCTCAGAACACGTCGTGACTTCAGAATGCTTCTTTCAGTCATCAGGATCCGTTTGGGATGAGAGATTTGTTCTCCTTTTAAATGAACTAAAGCCTCAAACTCCCATTTCAGTCGATAACATCACACCGGCAAAAACTATATATGATTATGCCTGGGTATGCAGCTTGCTTAGGTCATTTGATCGTGATCCTGGGTTTTCGGCTAAAAACAGCATGGTGATTCCGAATATTCCTCAGGAACGCCTTCTGACAAAAAACATCCTGTTATTTCCTTCCGTAATTTCAAAAGCTTCACTTGATCTTGATCCTTCGGGAGTGCTCCGATACTTATCTAGCCTTGTTTCAGATCTTCGTTCATTGAGAGATGAATACGGCCGCTCGATAGGATTAAATGCTGCTAAATCAGAATCGCTATACCATTACGTATCTTTGGTTAAACAAGTGTTCCGTAATGGAATGAATCTATTCTGTGATGAACCAGATGAGTATCTCTGACGCAGGACACACCTGCACAGTAAATGTGATATTATATATTAGAACTTTAATTTATAGGAGCGAGTCCAAATGCCTATCTGCAAAAAGTGCGGAAATGAATATGATGATTCACTGAATGCTTGTCCAAACTGCGGCGAGCCCTATACTCCGGATATTCCTGATGAAACCGTTGATGTGTATCAGGAACTTCTTTCCTCCAGTGATACAAAAGAATTTGTGATGCCTAGTGATCTTCTTGAAGAAATAGTCCCTGAAGATATGCTGTCTGATCCTGATACAGGAGAACCACTTCTTCACAATGACAACATCCGTGAGCAAATGGTTCGTGAAATGTATGCTGAAGAACCTGAAGAACCGGGTTTTATAGATAATCTGCAATCTTCTTTTTCTTCTTTTATAGGCTCATTTAGAAAAAACATTTCTTCTGTCAAAGATACTATAAGCAATTCATTGCCGATGAATAAAAACAGTGCTTCAGAAAAAACTAAGGACAGAGATGAAATGTCTGTCGAATCCGTGACAGATAATGCTTTGGCAGAAAGTATCAGCGATGATATTCAAGATCTCCAGCCCTCAGGTGAAGATCCGGATTTAGGACCTGAGGAATTTTCTGATTCTCACGATATAAGCCCTGTAAATAATCACGCAGAAGAAACAATAGACAAATTACAATCTTCTTTCTCTTCTTTTAAAAGCTCATTTCGAAAGAGCATTTCTTCTGTTAGGGCTACTGTAAGCAATTTATTGCCCATGAACAAAACAAGTTCTTCTAAAGAAGCTGGATACAACAGTGAAGTGCCTTCTGAAGCTATAACAGATAATGATATGGCCGAAAGCATCAGTAAAGATGTTCAAGATCTTCCGTCTGTAAATGAAGAGCCCGTCTTGGTACCAGAGGCAATTTCTGATTCTCAAGATACAGCTTCTGTCATTAATCCTGATGACGAAATAGATGAAGACGCTCAATTTACTGAGAAGATTGAAGATAACATTCTGCCCGAAACAGAAAACAACGTAGAAATTGTAAATGATCAGGCTTCAGAAACTACAGATGATGAAGCATTATATGAAGAGTTTAGTGATTTTACCTCATTGTTTGATGAGCTGTCTGATGAGCCTTCTTTTGAAGTTGGCTTCATGCCAGCCATTCCTGAGGAAATTACAACAGAAACAGACATAAGAAGCGAATCTTTGGAGATCACCGAGCCAACAAAAGTTATCTATACAGAACAGGAGCCAGAAGCAGCCATAGAAACTGACATGAGCGCTGATGAGCCTGATCTAGAATCCTCAGAGAAAATTGACGCTGAAGAATTTGAAGAAACAGAAAACAGTTTCGCTGACATTACGCCCTCTGAAGATGAAAAAACAGAAGAGCCTAGTTATGAGGAGTCTTCCGTCGATACTATTCTTGAAGGGCTTCGCGATACCCTTGATAACAATGAATCAACAGATGAAACTGAACAGGCAGCGATAACAGACAGCATGCTAAATGAAGAATCATCTGCTGTAACTGAAAGTTCTGATGTTGAAGAAGAACTCAAAGATATTTCATCCAATAAAGAATCGCGGTTATTAAGGAAAAAAGGGCTGGGAAAGGCAGCTGTGCTTGGATTAGCACTGCTAGCCATTCTGTCGGTACTCGGAGTGATATTTTTCTGGATCCTCCCTCAAAAAAAGGCAGAGCAGGAAGCAATAGAAGCCCGCGAGAACGCTTACCTTGATTTTCTTTGTGACACATGGATGAGTGATGTGTTCATATATGCAGATCAGGCACATCCATCAAGAGAGGTCCTCACTTTAGGCAAAGATTACACATACCATTGTGACATTTGGACTTCTTCCAGTGATCGGGAAGCATTTGATCCTGAGATCTGGTCAATAACTGATACAAATGAAGGAACATATTATCTTGAACTGGATACAGCATCTCTTCGTATCTACTACACAGGCGAGGATGGTGAAGATTACGTGTATAGAAGATATATTCGCCAGCTAGATGACAATGTTCTTGTTTTAAGGGAATACTACAACGAAACATTAAGTGAATACTATGATGTAACTTTCTCAAAATACACGGAGGGAATTTCATGAACCGCGGAACACCCGAACAGCTGAACCAGCTTGTCGCACAGTCTTCTAATGTTGTTTTCTTCGGAGGAGCAGGAGTTAGTGTTCCTTCCGGAATACCAGATTTCCGCAGTGATAACGGTATTTACAAACAAAAATACCGCTATCCGGCAGAGATAATGCTGTCTCATGACTTCTTCTTTTCAAGGACTGAGGAGTTCTATGATTTTTATAGAAACGTTATGCTCTATCCTGATGCCAAACCAAACCCTGCACATCTCAAGCTTGCAGAACTTGAGAAAGCCGGAAAACTGAAAGCCGTTATCACTCAAAACATTGACGGCCTTCATCAGGCCGCAGGAAGCAAAAACGTATTGGAACTGCACGGAAGCGTTCACAGGAATTATTGTATACATTGCGATGAGTTTTATCCGCTCGATACTATTTTGAATTCATCCGGCATCCCGAAATGCGAAAAATGTGGTGGAATAATCAAACCTGATGTAGTTCTATATGGAGAGGGATTGGACGAGAGAGTCATCACAGAATCCGTGCGCGCGATAGAAAGATGTGATCTTCTTATCGTCGGAGGAACTTCGTTGTCAGTATGGCCGGCAGCCGGACTGATACAGTATATGAGAAGGGATGCTAAGCTGGCTATCGTCAACCTATCACCCACAGATGCAGACAGAAGAGCTCAGCTTGTCATTCAAGAAGGAATAGATTCTGTTTTCTCAAAGATTGAAATCTAATTCATAAAGAAAAAACAGGCAGCATGAACATGCTGTCTGTTTTTCTTTTCCACTAAAAATCTTTTTATAGATAAGGTTCCAGCTTTTTCTTGAGAATCTCTTTCTCTTCCTCTGTACAGAAAGCAGCTTCAACAGCATAAAGATTCATCTTTGCCAGTTCTTTATCCGTAAATCCAAGACTCTCTTTCAAATGATCGTATTCTTCTTCCACTGAAACACCGGAGATAACGGGGTTATCAGTACTCACTGTAACATGAAGTCCCATATCAAACAATCTCTTGATTGGATGTTCCTCATACGAAGGCTGTGTCAGACACTGCACGTTACTGGTCGGACAAATCTCAAGTGTAACGCCTTTTTCTATCGCTTCCTGAACCAGATCAAGATCATCAATGATATGATGGCCATGTCCTATCCTTCTTGATCCAAACACCTCAATTGCAGTACGGATCTCAATAGGTTCCTGACTGTCACCTGCGTGACATGTGATCGGGCATTTCCCTTCATTTGCTATATCAAAAAGATCTTTGAAATCAATGATATGACAGAATCCTTCTGCACCGGCGAGATCCATTGCCTGTACTATTCCTCTGTTGTGGTATTCAACAGCGAGTCTTGCAGTTTCCAGATTGGCTTCATGATTGAGATCTGCGGTACCAAATGACATACAGCAGATGATCAAGGAAATAACGATATCCCCTTTTGTCGCTTCTAACCCTCTGTCTATGCCTGCTCTTACAGCTTCAATAGCTTCAGCTTGTGACATTCCTTTTCTTGTATGAAGCTGTGGCGCAAACCTAATATCTGCATACATATGTCCCTGATCAGCTAATCTTACGACCAGTTCATAGGCACATCTTTCCAGAGCTTCCCTATCCTGAAGTATAGTTGTCGGCAGCTCAAACTTCTCAAGAAAAGTATTGACGCTTACGCAGGTCGGGTCATAGACAACGAACGGTGTCAATTCTTCCACAGATTGCGCGTTTCCCGGAAGCTCTATGCCTCTCTCCTTTGCCATTTCAAAAAGAGTAGAGGGCAAAATAGCTCCGTCAAGATGGCAGTGGAGCTCTGTTTTAGGAAATGGATAACGTTGCTTCATGTTTTTCCTCCTTGTAAATCACAGAAAGCGCTGCAAAAACATGCGGCGCTTTTCCTGTATATTATGCTGCTATATCAGTTTCCTCTGTTTCAGGAACAAGTCCGAAATCCGAGTACTTGATCTTATCAAAACCGCTTCCAAGCTTTACATTTGCTTTTTCAAGGCGTGCCTGAAGTTCGTCATTAACAACTATAGATATGAGTCTGTTGACAGTCTCCTCATAATCCGGCTCGATACGCTTGATTATATGGAAACCATAGCTTGAAGGAACGATGCCACTGACTTCGCCAACTTGAAGTGCTGCTGTTGCATCATAGAACTCATCGACCATTTCTACGGGCATAAAAGTATATCCGTTGGGATTATCAGCTAAGCCGGTATCTTCACTGTACTCATTCATAAGCTCGTCAAAATCTTCGCCGTTCCTGATACGGTCAAGGATGTCATTCATCTTTTCCAGAATCTGTCCGTTCTCTTCTTCTGTTTCACCGGACAGCAACAGGATATGCTTGGAAGCAATGATCCCGTTTTCTTCTCTGAGTCGATCTACATCTGCCTTATCCGGAGCATATTTGCTGGTTTCACTATCATAGATTGCATCAGAGAACTTATTGATAACAGCATCCGTCAATAGCATTTTTTCATATAAATCTTCTGTGAGATGACTTGTCTTAAGAGCATCCTGGAACTCTTCCTCAGAATCGTAAGTCGCTTTAAGGTCATCAATCTGCTGCTGTACTTCCTGCTTCTCTTCGTCTGATAATGTATAACCTTCTTCCAACGCCCAGTTGTAAACAACATAATGCTCTTTAAGAACCTGAGTTACATAGTTCAGAATAGAGCTGAAGTTGGTCTCATTGTTGAAATAATCATATCCGTAATACGAAGCATAACTGTCTACAACATATCCGACATAATAAGAAAACTCATCAGCAGGAATTTTAACACCATCTATCGTAAGAACTGTTTTATTTGTAAGAATAGGACTCTTAGTATTAAGCAACGGCACCAATATTATCGCTAAAGCTATTATCAAAGCTGCTGCGATCCCTATCTTGATCCACATCTTCTTGGTTGCGCTTACATATTTCTTCGGTGAAGACTTTGTCTTTTTCTGACTATTCGCTTTTTCTTCCTTGCCCTTAGCCTTTTCGCTCTTTTTTTCTGGCGCGTCGGCTACTGCCTTAAGATCACCTTCAACCGATTCAACCAGTTCAACAGCAGTTTCATCGATTTTCTCTTCTGCTTCTTCCCGAACAGTTTCAACTGTTTCACCTATCGCTTCTTCGACAGTTGATACAGACTCCTCAAGATTCTCAAGTATCTCTTTTTCTTTTGACATCAATATATCCTTTCAGATTGATCAGATTTCGGTATGCATATTATGCTTCCCGATTTTCTGTGTAATATGTATTCCATTCAGTTCTCTGTAACTGAGTTCCGGGATAGTAATGATCCAGGATCTGTGTGTAGGTCATATTACCTATAGAAGCAAAGTATTTTGCACCTACCGTACTCATTCCCAGGCCATAGCCCGTACCGTATATTGTAAATCTAAATGAGTTATTATTCAATGCCACGATTACATTGGCAGACGGCAATGAAAGTACATCAACGAAAAACTCGTAACCATCAACTTCTATCTGGTTATCAATCATAACTTTTGTGACATACCCTTCCTTAGTAGTCTCGATAACCCTTATCCATTCATCTCGGTTTTCAGAAAGCTTTATATCGTAGAGCCCTTCAATTCTAGAGCTCAATAAAGCAACAAGAATATCCTGTTGGTTATAATATAGGTTTTTCTCCCTGCTGTCATAACCGCTGTCTACAGAAACAAGATAAGGGAACTCCCCTTCGACCATCTCTGAAGCATCATTTGTGTTACCGGATGAACATGTGAATACAGGAGTCCAGCACACCTCATCATTATAAGTAAGAGTTTCATTTATCACTTCTGCTACAGCATCCCTCACCGAATCAGTCGCTGCACGACCGCTTACAACAGGTGCTTTTTCTCCATACATATAGTTATATTTCAGTTCAGTAGCTGTAGCAACAGCGAGAGCTTTGATAGTTTCTGTGCTCTTTATGTTTGTATTAGTAACCTGTTCCGTAACGATACGGCTAACGATCTCCAGCGGAGTGTCTTCAATCACATTTCCATTCATTTCTACCTGGATGAGAAGATTCTCATCATCTGATGAATGTATGCTCTGTCCTATCTTTCCGCCCTCTTTATACCAATCCATCCATTTGTCGCTCTCTGCGCTGATATTCACGTTGCACTCTATCCCATTCTTTTTGTACCAAGCCGCAGGATACAGTGATGATCCATTCATCGAAAGAGCAGTTGGCCTAGATATTTCATCGTCTTTGACTTTTCTGGCAATAACAACAAGCTTACATCCTTCCCACTCCTGATCCATAGGACAAACAAGCGTCAGGAACCTGTCAGTAAATGAAAGCGGAAGATCAGTGGAATAAATCGATCTCATCTTTGTGCTTATCACGAACTGGCGGAAAGCAACTTCATCTCTGAAAGTCGGTGTAAAAAGATATCCGTCAATACCCTCTGCTTTGTCTAATAAAAACACGCTGTAAACTTCATATGTGCTTTTATTCTCTCTGGAGCGAAAAGTAAAAAATCTGTTTCTTGAAGCATACCTTTGCTGGAGATAGTTCGGGAGATTAGAAAACAAAATTCCTTTTCCCTCTTTAGAAGCAGTGATAACTATATTCTCTGCTGCTCCATCTATCGGAGTTTCTGACAATACATAAGCGCAACCGTATTGGTTGCTGTCCTTAAAAAAATCATGATCCTCATAATAACCGTCAGATCTGTCTCTGACAACAGGAGCGCTTATCTCTCCATTTGCACCAAATAACCAACCTATCGCATCTTCATTCTTTCCTAAAACAGTATCTAATGCGCTATCAGGATCTGCCTCATATTCCTCAAGATATGTTGAATTAAGACTTTGATAAACCGCTCTATCACCGGCTGCGGATACCCTATGGGAAGCAAAAGCACTTCCAGCAAACAGAATTCCGAGCGCAAGAACAGACGTAACCACCTTTTTAGCGAGAATGCCGGCTTTGGTTCGAGGTTCAGATTCCCTTTTAATGTCAGCGATTTGAGACGGGAGATACTCTTTTCCGCCATCTATTGGCTTGGACTCCATGAATCTGCGCAGCATATCAAAAGCATTCTTAGCTGAAAGAACACGTATGTTCTCCCTGGAGCGCTTGTCTCCAAAGTTGAACTCTTTGACGACAGCACTTTTTTTGTCACAGACAGCGATATATACAAGCCCTACTTCTTTGTCTAAATAATTACCTTTTCCAGGGCCTGCTATACCTGTAACTCCGACACCGTAATCTGCTTTGCCTTTCTTTCTGATCCCTCTCGCCATCTCTACGGCAACAACAGAACTAACTGCTGTGTATTTGTTCAGCAAAGAGGAGTCAATGTCAAGAAATGTATTCTTAGTCCAATCTGCGTATGTTGTTGCACCATACTCATAACAAGCAGAAGATCCAGCAATAGCAGTTATCTGTTGAGACACCATACCGCCTGTACAGCTCTCAGCTACAGCGACCGTCTTCTTGTTTTCAAGAAGTTTTTCAACCACCGCTTCTGATATCTCTGCTTTTTTCTCCGCATAAATATCATCACCGATCAGTTTTTTGAACGCTTCAACTTTATCATTAAGCAGTTGCTCTGCTTCCTCCTCAGAATCGCCGGAAGCACTGATATGAATTTCGACTGTACCTTCCTGAGCATATAGGGCGCAGTGGGGATTTTTTTCATACAAGAGGTCCTTGACCCTTGTTTCCAGCTCGGATTCAGGGATCCCGATCACCATCAGACTGGCTTCTTTTTGAATGACATTGGTCATTTCCCTGAGGTAACTCGAAGCTGACTCTTCAAATAAAGGCTGCAATTCATTCGGCGGACCGGGCAACAGAACAACTGCCTGCTTCCCTTTTCTCAGAATGATTCCTGGAGCAGTACCATTAGCATTATGAAGAACGATAGATCCCTCAGGCACATAAGCCTGCTTACGGTTATTATCCCTCGGAGTGATTCCTCGGCTCTTAAAAAATTCTTCTATCTCTTCATAAACAGACTCATCTAAAACCAGTTTTTTGTCGAATGACTTAGCGACAGTCTCCTTCGTTAAATCATCTTTGGTAGGTCCGAGTCCTCCCGAGAAAACGATAACGTTACTTCTCGAAGCAGCGATCTTAAGAGCGCTGTAAATCTCTCTTTCCGAATCACCAACAACCTGACGGTGTGCCACCTGAAATCCGAGTTTCTCTAAGGAGGTGGCAAGAAAACTAGAGTTTGTGTCCTGGATACGACCAGAAAGCACCTCATCGCCTACAGCAATAATCTCTGCTATCAGTTTCTTTTCGCTCATAGCGATACCTCATCATCAAACCTGAACATCTTGAATCTCGAAGCCAAAAACGCTGTCTTCTCCAGTTCTTCTAAAGCAGGCATGTTTTCCTCTGCTTTAATGACTAAATCCAACGCGGGGCGTGTTCTTGGATGTTTAGGTGTAAATATAGTGCAACAGTCCTCATATGGTTCAATAGATATATCAAAAGTATCGATTCGCCTTGCGAGTTCTGTTATTTCAATCTTATCTGTCCCTATTAACGGACGGAAAACAGGCATGTGAGCTACAGCATCGGTACACTGAATAGCTTTGAGTGTCTGGCTTGCTACCTGCCCTAGGCTCTCGCCTGTTACCACTGCTCCGCACTCCTCCTTTTCAGCAATCATCTGAGTAATACGAAGCATAGACCTGCGCATAAGCACAGTAAAGAGATCTTCCGGAGCATTATCCCTTATCATAACCTGGCAGTCTGTGAAAGGAACCTCATAAACAGGAAAACGATTGCTCCACCGTGCTACCTTCCCTGCAAGCCTTTCTACTTTATAAAGGGCGCCTTCGCCTGTATAAGGGGGAGACATAAAATGAACTCCTACTATCTCGCACCCTCTTCTTGCCATCATCCATGCAGCAACAGGACTGTCAATTCCTCCGGATAACATGCATGCGACTCTCCCTCCTGTGCCGTTGGGAATCCCGCCTGCGCCGCGTTCCTGAGAAGCGTGTACAACAGCAATGTTGTCCCTGACTTCACAAATAACTTCAAGTTCAGGCGTCTCAACATCCACTTTAAGATGCGGATAGTGGTCTAAAATATATGCTCCGACCTGAGCAGATAGCTCCATAGAAGTCATAGGAAACTTTTTGTCTGCACGTTTTGACTTTACCTTAAATGTTTTTGCATCCTCAAGTTTCTGCCCCAGATACGCGACAGCGCATTCACTGATCGAAGCAAGATCTTTTTCACAGATCGCAGCACGACCGACAGCAATTATTCCGAATATCCTTTTAAATTCATCATATGCATTATCAAAATCACACGAATCGCTCTGCGGCTCAACATATACTGTCGACTGAGAAGAATAAACATGGAAATCTCCAAAACGGCTTAATCTCTTCTTTATCGTCTTGATTAGTGACGCTTCAAAAGCATTTTTATTAAGTCCTTTAAGCGCTAATTCTCCGTATTTTCCAATAATTATTTCCAAATCTTTTTCCTCTCAAGTGTATTAATCGCTTTTTTCAAAACATCAGCAGCTGTCCTCACTTCATCCTCAGTGGTCTCTGCAGACAAGCTGAATCTAAGGGCACTATCGACTCTTTCATCATCCAATTTCATCGCTTCCAGTGTATGACTTTTTTCACCTCTACTGCATGCCGAACCGGAAGATACAAATACACCTTCTCCTTCAAGAAAATGCAGCAATGTTTCACTGCGATATCCTAACACAGAAATATTAAGAATGTATGGAGAAGCATCATTAGGAGAATTCAATCTTATTTCAGGAAGATCTTTTACCGATTCCCACAGGATGTCCCTGCATGCCCTTACATGTGTCATGTTATTCTGAACGGAGCCAATCAACTCAACTGCTTTTGCCATTCCTGCAATGTATGCAACGTTCTCTGTTCCAGATCTGAGTCCTTTTTCCTGACCGCCTCCAAATTGAGTTCTGCTCAGGTTAAATCCTTTTCTCAGATAAAGGACTCCTATCCCTTTTGGTCCATGGATCTTGTGTCCTGAGATTGACATGGAATCGATTGCCCCGTTCAAGGCAGTCGTATGTTTCAAAAAGCTTTGTACAGCATCACAGCGAAAAGCTGTTCGTCTGTTGATCTCTTTAACCTTCTTGGCCATCAAAGCTGTATCTGTTAATGCACCGGTCTCATTGTTCACACGCATGCAGGTCACTAAGACTGTCCTTTTATCTACCTCTTTAAGAAATCGGTCTATATTCAGCGTGCCGTCCTTTTCGGGATCTATTACAACGATTTCAAAACCTTCTTCTGCAAGACTAGCAACAGTATTCTGAACCGAAGGATGTTCAAATCCGGAGACTATTACCTTATTGCCCCATGCCTTACGGCTTCGAGCAGCACCAAGGATAGCAATATTGTTGCTCTCGGTCCCACAGGACGTAAAAAACACCTCAGCAGGATCACATCCAATAGCTTTTGCCATCTGCATCCTGCTCCGGTCAATTAGTTTTCTTGATTCAATTCCGAGGCTGTAAAGCGAACTGGGATTGCCGAAATTTTCCCTGAGAACAGAAGTGATTACTTCAGTTACTTCAGGAAATACATTAGTAGTAGCAGCGTTATCCAGATAGATCAATCTTCACACCTCAAAAACTGCAGAATTCAAGTAGTACAATTATAAGCCAACGTTTCAACCAAATCAACGAACAAAAACAGAGCCTTTCATATGAAAGGCTCTGAATAATTATCAAATATTAAATCCTGCTTCTGTATGCCTTAACAACATCCATAAATTCTTTAACTCTGTTTACATCTGTCATGTTTTCGAATTTACCATCTTTCTTAAATGTTGTAGCAACAACAGCGCCATCAGCAATATCCAGGAGCATTTCAATGGTTTCTGCCCTGCATCCTGTATTGGCAAAAACAGGCGTATCCCCAGCTGCGCTTTTAGCTCGGCGAAGAGTTTCAGGATTCGTCGCTGTTCCTGCAGTAGCGCCCGATACACATAGAGCGTCCGGTCTGCAGTTGAAAACAGTCGTTTTTGCTATAGACTCTATTTCCCGGTTTGACAGATATACAGCCGCTTCCGGAACAATATTGAACAGAAGTTTTACATTCTCAGCGCCTATCTCATACTGATGGCGGACGACCTTTCCGCAGTCTGTGTTCCAGAGGCCGAAATCGCTTGCATATACGCCTGTAAATATCTCGCGTACGAACTTAGCGTCAGTTGCCACTGCAAGATCTAGAGAAGCTATAGGATCCCACAGGCAATTTACACCATAGGGGACCATAATCTCATCCTGAAGTTCTCCAATGATCCTGGCCATGGAAGCAACAGTCTCTGTACGGACAGTCGTAAGATAAGGAAGGCTAAACTCGTTGGAGAACATGATAGCATCTACTCCGCCATCCTGAAGCGCATGAAGTTCATGACGTGCTGCCTCCAAAACATGTTTCATACCTTTGCCTCTGTCATAATACGGATCACCGGGCATAGGCTGTAAATGGCACATGGCAATTATTGGTTTCTCTGTACCTATCACTTCTTTCATCCAACTCATTTTTTTACCTCTTTCTGTTCTGTCTCAAACTCTCGATCTTGTTCTCGTCGGGAGTTACAAATGCTGTTTTTTGTTCTGTATATGTTACCATACCTGTTCTTCCGCCAGGTATCTTTTTTACTCGTCTAGCCTCTGTGTAATCTACTGCCAGAAGCTGACCGCTGTTTTGACTGGAATGGTATGCTGCTATCTCGCAGGCTTCTGTCATGCTCTCGTCATCGGGAACCGTGTTTTCTGTTCTCAAAATAACATGTGATCCTGGAGCACCTTTCAGATGGAACCAAAGATCCTTTCCGGATGCGACAGAGAGTGACAGTTTTTCATTTGCCGCATTGTTTTTCCCTACGAGGACCTCATAACCACCGGAAGTAATGTAATGGAAATATGGATCAGTCTTTCTCTTTCCTTTTTGTTTGTACTTAAACCCTTTGAGGAAACCTGCATCCTTTAGGTCTTTCCTGATCTCCAGAAAATCTTCTTCTGTACTGGCTTGAGTGATGTCATATGATACCTGCTTCAGGTACTCCGTCTCTTCTTCTCCGTCTTTGATAAGTTTTTGCAGCACATCCGCAGCCGTTCTGAGTTTACGGTATTCCTTGAAATATTGCTGAGCATTTCCGTTTGGTGTTTTAGTAACATCCAATGGTATCGTTAGCTGTTGACCGTCATAGTAGTTCAGCACGGTGACTTCTGAATCGCCTCTTTTAAAGCCATGCAGATTCGCAGTTAACAGTTCGCCGTAAAGCCTCTTCTGATCTGCTTTCTGTGTGTTTTCCAGTTCTTCCCTTCGGGATTCCTGTTTTCTTATGTTGCGTTCAAGAAGCTGTTTGACTTGTTTGCTGAGATCTCTCGATCTGTTCTTTAAACGCAGTTCTCTATCTCGCTCTGAATAATACTTTTCCAGCAGTTCGCTGCAACTGTTAAAATGTTCACTCCGTAATGACCTGTATTGCAGAAGGTGGATAAAACTGAATTCCACCATTCTTGTTTCATCGAACACTATATTCCAGTCTCTTTTCCCATTATCTGCAATCAAGTCCTTAAGCCTGGCAAATCCGTCTTTGAGTATCTCTGCCTCATCATCTGATAATGTATTTGCATTCCTGTCTTCAAAATGCAAACCTACCTCTCTGCATAACAATGGCGAAAGACCACTTACTTTCTGCAGGATCGCGTCAGGGACGATTCTCGGAGAAGTCCTGACTTCTCTGACCAGCTCTTCCGCTTCTGAACTGAGAAAACTGATCTTTTCCGGAACCGGAGGATAAGTGAATTCGATACCAGGGACTAACTGTCTTTTTTCTGACTGTGTCTCATCTATCCTCTTTATCGCGTCAATAACTACTCCAGAACTGTCCACAAGCACGATGTTGCTGTATCTTCCCATCATTTCGACTGAAAGAGTCAGGTTGACCTTATCCCCCATGTCATTAATGGAATCGAAGTGCATTAGCAGCACACGGTCTCCAGGTATTGTATCGACATTTGTAAACCTGGCGTTGATCAAGTGCTTACGTAGAAGCATACAAAATGCAGGAGGATTAATAGGATAATCAAAATCTTCATTAGTAAAATGAACTCTTGCACTTCCCGATCTTGCAGATATAAGGAGCTGCCTCTTTCCAGAATAATTGCGTACCACAAATACAGCCTCATCTCTCGAAGGCATGGAGATCTTTTCCACCCTAGAGCCTGAAAGCTGCTCATTTAGCTCTTCAGCCAGTAATTGAATTGTTGCTGCATCTAATGCCAACTGTTACCTCAAATATGTAAAAACGGATCTCTGTTAGACAATGAAATATAACAATCTGCCTTATCTCCCAGTCTTTCCTGAACCATCATGCAAAGATTTGGAATGCTTGGATTCTCAGTGGCATAGTGTCCTGCTACGATCAGGTTAAGACCCATTGACAGTGCATCAATACCATCATGATGAGATGCTTCTCCGGTAAGAAGAGTATCGCACCCATGTTCTTGGGCAGCATTCAAATAATCTCCGCCAGATCCTCCTACTACCATCACTTTATGGACATCTGCCCCTGCATACACAGCTTCGAGGTGTGGAACATTAAGCCGTTCTTTCACACTCTCACAAAAAACATAGAAATCCATCGGTCCGTTTTTGATATGACCGATTCTTCCAATCATTCCTGCGGAAACCGCACCGTCTATGTCAAGGCGCTCACACAAAACATCATTTACTCCGTTCTCCGCCGAATCATAGTTTGTATGGACAGAGAGCACTGATATGTCCTCATGAATAGCCTTATATAACGCTGACCCTGCAGAAATGCTTTTTACTCCGTGAAAGATAAACGGGTGATGGGTCACGATTATGCCGCATCCCATCTGTTTCGCTTCATTCAGTACCTCATCAGTACAATCCAACGCAAACAGGATTTTGTCAGAAGCCTTTCCGCTGTCTACCATTACGCCCACATTATCCCATTGCTCCGCCAGCTCTGCCGGAGCAATATCGAAAAGTATATCTTTAAGTTCTCGAACAGTAGTCATGCAGTTCCTCCATAAATCTTACGGCTTCTCTACGGTGTTCGTTATTGATATCTTCGACTGCCTCAATAACGTTTCTCATACGATCTTCTATCTGAGCAAGATATTCTTTGCCGTCTGTTGTTTTTATATCTATCTTTCCAAGCCATGCTTCCAAAACAGATAACTCACGTTTATTGCCGGTATAATACACACTCATAACTGTATAACAATGACCGTGATCAGACACTGCTTCCTCGCGCTCTATCTCGAAACCTTCTGAAGCAATGTATCTCCTAAGCCTTTCTCTTTTTGAAGCGGGTACAAGTACAAGGTGTATATTCTTATTTTTTATCCAATCTGTTTCAGAAATGATATGCGATATTACATCAGCTCCTATTCCAGCCATAACGATATCATCAACGGCACCGGCTGGTATACCGTTTAAACCGTCAGTCTTTATACAGCAATACCTGCCATCAAGATCTAATCCCGACAATAGGTTCTCTGTCTTCTGAAGTGGCTTTTCCCTTATATCTGTTGCATACACAAATGGCGTCTTTTCGCTTATAAGCAAAAAGGCGCTCAATTTTCCGTGGTCGCAGCCTACATCCGCGACTTTTTTACCAGCCCGGACATATTCTGCAGCTAATAAAAGACGTTTTGTCAGTTTTGGTGGTTTATTTGTTTTCTGTTTCTCTGAAATATGCATTCAATTGTTCAACCATATCTTCCGCATCAATCCCGTGAACTGCGCAAGCCATCTCTATTGACTCACTCTCAGATGCAGGACAAGCAACACAGAACATCCCCATTGCATAAAACACTTCTGCAGAATAAGGATCATGTGCTATAACATCACCAACAATAGTACTTTTTTCTACCTGATACATTTTTATTCCTCTCATATCATTTTTATTATCGTTCGCTATTTTATCACAACATGTGAAAAAAAAGAAGCAGTGTACAACATGTACGCTGCTTCTCAGTTTTGGAATGTTTACAAAAAATGCTTATCTTGCGTTTCTCTTAGCAAAGCACTCGCTGCAATAGACTGGCTTCTCACCGTTAGGTTTGAAGGGAACCTTGCAGGGCTTGCCGCATTCGTCGCATACAGCATCAAACATCTCTTTTGTAGCACGAGTTGCCTGTTTGCGGGCAGCACGGCACTTCGGGCAGCGTTTCGGCTCATTTTCAAAACCACGGCTGGCATAGAACTCCTGCTCACCTGCTGTGAAAACGAACTCCTCGTGACATTCCTGGCACACTAATGTCTTGTCTTCGAACATTTGCAATACTCCTCTTTTTTTGGGTGATAACTGTTGCCCTTGGATGGTACGACCATCATCTTTGATCAACAACGCTCTACTTGAGCTACTAGGGCATATTAAAAACAGATTAACTGTTTTTTACTTTTTTAGTTTTCTACGCGCACGCTGTAATGCGTTATCTACTGACTTAACTGACAATCCCAATTTTTCACATATCTCTACATAATCATAACCGTCGACCCACAGCAAAAGGACATCGCGTTCTTTTTTTGACAGTTCATTCTCTATCCGCTGCATAAGTTCGTGGTATTGTTCCTGATCAAGCGTAACCTCTTCAGGTGATTCGTAAGAAACGATCTCAATAGGATTGGAATCATCTGTTAAAGACACAGAATCATTCAGGATTCTGTTCTTGCGTCGGTTGGCTGTTTTTACCGCATCCGTCAATCTATTATTAATGCATGCAATTGCGTAAGTTGAAAAACTACTCCCTTTTTGCTCATCATAGCTGCCAATCGCTGATAGAAGAGCTACATATGCCTCTTGAATCAAATCGTCCCGATCTGTGCCGGGTACCCTTAATCCAGCAATTTTCTGCTCAATATACGGTCGAAAAGAATTCAAAACCAGAGTTAAAGGTAAATTCTTCGCTTCGCTACCTGTCAGATTATCAGTATTCATATTCTTATAAGCACATAAAATTATATCATCAAAGAATGTTTTGTCAAATGCTTCCCGCACGTTCAAAAACTTCCTTGTACTTCTCATTTTTCTCAGAGTAGAAAGTAGCTATCAAATCTGCTAATCCTGAAGGAACCTCTCTATCAACACGAAGTACGCCAAGGTCCTGCATCTCGTACAACAATATCTTCCCTTGCCATAGATCAAATGTCATCTCACGTATGAGAAAATCTCTAGAAACAACATAGATAGAACCATTGATGTCATAGCATGAAGGGGCTTGCTGTGAAAATGTATATTCATTCTGAATCACTCTTCTCGCAAATCCATCCTGATCGATCATCGCCATATTGTAAAAAGGGTTTCTCCTGCTTCTAACACAGGACATAACAACATCTGCCTCTTTGTTCTCAAGGAATAAACGAACGGCTTCAGGTATATCTGAAGAATTCCTGAAAGGAGATGTAATATCTAGATCGATCAAAAATTCATATTCCTTATCGAAATGTTTTTCCGCTTTCAATAAAGAATCCCTATACACATCCTCCTTAGGAACTGATACATCTGCGAGTCTCCCGTCACGCTTAACAACAAAAACTGAGGGAAAATGAGCATTGATAAGTGAGATCAGCTCGTCGCTGTCAGTATTAAGACAATAATCAACATGTATATCAGAAGTATGATCCTCAAAAATTCTTGCAGCAGCAAAAGAATATAGCGGCATCTCCTTTCCCAGGATTTTCCGCATAAAATACTGCTCTGAAGCTCCCTGCTCAGCTCTGGCACAAATTGTGATCAATGCATGTCTCATATCAACCCTCCGTATGGATATTGTATATTATGAAAACAATTTATCCAAACGTTATAATCATTCTTTTGTATTTTATTAGACAATATGATATCATAATGTCCAATAATGGAGGGCTAAGTATGGATAACGAAAAAGACAGACGTGTCATAAAAACAAGAAAGAGCATTCAGAAAACACTGGTCACAATGATGAAAGAACACTCCTATCAAGATATATCTGTCAGTAATCTGTGCAGAAATGCTGATATTGGAAGGGGCACTTTTTATCTGCACTATAACGACATATATGAAGTAGTTCAGGAGCTTGAAGATGGAATCCTGGAGTCTTTCAAGGATATGGCTTTTTTGTATTTTGAGGAAGAAAATACTCTAAACCTGCAGGCACTGATTTCCAAATGCTTATTCTGGATAATTGAAAATCCGGATTGTTTCCAGGTGTTTCTCATGCCTTCCGGAATCCGATTTGCAGAGCGCTTTGAGGATTATGCAATTGATCTCTTTTATTTTCATAACCTGAAATATCATCCTACTCAATCGTCTGCAGAAACAAGATATACCATTTCAAAAGAATTTTTAGGAATTCTTGGGGCTGTTCGCATATGGTTTAAAGAGAAGATGCCCCTGTCTCCTGAAGTATTGTCTAAAGTACTTGTTCAGCACTGATCAAATCATAAAAAAAGACCTTAGTCACATGACTAAGGTCTTTTTGGCGCAGAAGGAGGGATTTGAACCCTCGCGACGGTCTCCCGCCCTACACCCTTAGCAGGGGCGCCTCTTCGGCCAGCTTGAGTACTTCTGCTCATCCAAAGTTATTATATTATCCACTTGTCTTGTAAATTATATCGGACGCCCTATGAAAAGTCAATGCCAAACAAAACTCTGACAACAATATATCTCTTCCCTGTGCACATTATGTATATCGCAAAATATTTACTGTTTTACGATAAATTTTTATTGACACATGCGCTTTTCCGTTGTAATATTCAGAAAACGATTCCTTAACGATTATATGTCGGAGGCTTACATGGAAACTGCTAATTATAAAATCAGATATAAATCAGCATTTACTGTCATTCTTTTGTTTTTTTGCACTTATTCTATTTTGCGCACAGGAAAATTGTATGAAACATCTCTTGGTTCGATTATTTCTTCTCTTGTGTTTATGCTCTGCTGTATCTATTATCTCCACCTAAATCATGTTCAACTCAATTTATCATCTGCTCCTCTTCTAATCATTTCTTTTGCTTTTATATTTTCTGTATTTCTCAACGGTAATATTTTGATCCGTAGATGCGCTTTGATAGTTTCAATCATCATTTTCCTATTTGCTCTATGTAAAGGCACATATAACCAACACTTGCCATCAGACAATGACAATATCCCTGCAGATCTTGTCCAGTGTTTCCTTTATGGAATTAACACCGACCGGTTGCGAATAATAAGCAAAAATAACCAAAATAGTAAACTGGCTTCAAAATTCCTCCCTCAGTTATTGAAGATCTTGCTCGGACTGATATTGAGTTCACCTATATTCATATTTGCTCTGTTGATGCTGTCATATGACTCATTCTTCACTGAGCTACTGAATAATATGCTGTCTTTTGATCTTGACAGATTATTCGAAGAAGCATGGCTGATGATATGTTCAATTCCTATTTTTATCTACACTTACCTCGGAATTGGCTCATTCACAAACCAATCATCCACCAAAAGATTTGATAACTCTTTTTTCTCAAAGATAAGGTCATCTCTAAGCTGGCTTTCTCCAATAACGATAATGTCAATGGTTCTTCCTGTATTAGCTTTATACGTGGTATTTTTCATCTCCCAATGGGATTATTACACACTTGCTTTCTATGGGGTGCTCCCTGACGGTTACAGTTATGCTGAATATGCAAGAGAAGGTTTTTTCCAGTTATGCGCTGTTTCTACTGTGAATCTCTTAATGATGCTGGGATGTACCTGGTTCAGCAGGCTCCATGGAAAAAAAAGCAGAATAATTCTTAAAGTGATAACTATTGCCATTTCCGTCTGTTCGTTGATACTTATACTGACTGCGGCATCCAAGATGTATCTTTATATACTTGAATACGGTTTGACACCTCTGCGCGTATATTCATCATGGGCAATGATAGTTCTTGCGGTAATATTCTTACTCTTTATTGCTAAACAGATCAATGATAAACTCCCATTGTATTCATTATGTATCGTATGTACAACAATCCTGTTTTTGGCATTGTGCATATGCGATCCAGATACAAAAATAGCGACCTATAACACAAACCAATATATATCAGGTAATCTTGAAAGAGTTGACATTGATCTGCTTATTGATCTAGGAGATTCAGCAGTACCAGCTCTTGTGAATCTTTATGATTTCTATCATAACCTACCTGAAGATCAGCAAAAAGCGCTTGTTGAGAAACATACCATTCGTCCGGAGAAAATAAATATTGAAGAACTCCGGTCAATCTATTGCAGCTCAACACCATATACAAAGTATTGGTCCAAGCTTACTATGCCGTATCTTTTAGCTAAAAAAGCAATAGAAACTCATCCATAATTAAACGTTAGTCAATAAAAAAGGAGGGAATTGCCCTCCTTTTTTATTGACTTTATTTTCCAAGTTCCATAACTTCCGAATAAAACTGATCCATTCTATTCTGATTCTCTGCAAATCTGCACTGCTCTTTCATATTACCAAGCTCAGCCTGAAGAAGCCTCAGCTTATCCTTCCCATCAGGAATTTCTGCATATTCAAAGCATTGAATATAAATATCATACGCTTCACATATTTCCCAGTATTTGTCAAAATCTTCAGAATACAATCCCCATAAAGTCAGAGAATCTCTTAGGTCTCCATATTTTTTCTCATAATAAGCTCGATTGCAGTTATTAATCATTGCAGCAGTATCATCTCTATAATCCACAAAATCTTCAGAAACGATAGATATCGCTGCAAGAGAAAAGATAAATAGAGCAAATGCTATAAGTGCAGCAACAATCGTCTTTATGATCAGTTTGCTTTTTGAAGGCATTTTTGTCTTACCAGCCATTGTGTTCCCTCACAATCTTTTCCCAAGTATCATCGCTATAGTAAAAATAATCCATAGCCATCATTTCATTGAATTCTTCTTCTGACAGCTTGAGCAACCCTACCATGAATGCATGTACTTCATCTCTATATTGGGCAAGCAGAACTTCTGTCTCAGGCTCAAGTTCTTCGCGATAATACGGCTCATATGTGAAAACTCTATATGCTGTCCTTATAACATAAGACAACCGGAAATCATCTTCTTTTTTCTCATCCGTATCCAATTCCAAAAATGAAAGCTTGGAATTAAGATATTCATTATGCGAGTAAACAAGATCGGAAATCTGCCTTATTTTTCTGAATCTGGGATCATATTCATCAAACTGTTCATTGTATTCCCGCCAATTATACTGCAGTTCCTCATATTTTCCGCTTTCCAACAGTGTGTTCATTTGGTCGACAATATCATTGTTTTTTCTCTGAGAAACAATAGAGTAAAAAACCTCTCTTCCACCGTAAAACCCGGCAATGAACATAATTAGCAAGGCAAACAAAACGATTTCTACAACAATCACTCTAGACACTGTTCTGTTATAAATAAAAGGAGACCATCTTTTTCCAGCTGCAATTCTTTCACGCTCATAAGCTATCTCAGCATCTGTGCGTTGTTTCATCCACACTCTGCCTAAAGCATTTTCTGTTCCGCAGTACGGGCAAGCTAGCTCCCTCATCCTGTAATGACTTCCGCAATTTTTACACTGCATCAGGCTACCCTCCGTATTACTTCCTCTGCAAGACTGCTGTAATCAGTATCATATCCCTCATATCCTTCAATTCCCAGCTGGATCTCAGAATCTGAAAGCAGACACGTCTGTTTCAATACTGTCAGTATCTGCTCTTTCAAAAACATGGCACCTGCCTCTTCGTTATACACATATCCATTATTTTTTAACTCATCAATCAAATAAAGCGCTCTGAACAAGCATGAGAGATCGTAACCAACGTTTTCTGACCAGTCAACTTGCCCATCTTTATATTGTTTTGCATAAGAGAGATCTTCTTCTAGATATGCTGTTCCATTAGAATAATAGTTGTAGATTTCGGACAGTTTATAGTATTTATCATAGGTCGCAGAATATAGGTCATCATGACTCCAATAATATTCATACATACTTTTGTAGTCATTGTTGACATAATATTCCTCAAGTATCCTCAGTGCTTCTTGCTGCTCATATCTTCTCTGTCTGGTCCTTATGATGCTGTATCCAGCTGCTAAAAGTGCGAATATAACAAAAAAAGCAGCAAGAACAAGAGCTACTTTGTGGACCTTCTTTTCCGCTCTCCTTGCCTTCTCTTGCGGGACTACAGTATTCAACTGTTCCTTCTTTTTCTTAATATTTTGAAGATAGTCATTCTGTTCCTGAATAGAAACATCTATATTTTCAGCACCGCAATACGGACACACTTTTTCTGTATCCTCATACTGTGCGCCGCAATTCCTGCATGTAAACATCAATTGTCTCTCCTACATCTTCAAGAAAATATAAACAACTATAGTATACACTACTACATTAATACAACTTATTCTTTTCCCTAATATTTTGAAAAAAAGACGTGCTTAATTGTTGTGATCCAAATAAGCACGTCTACTTCTATATTTACAAGCCTGCTGCTTCTTCTTTTCTTTCCATCTCCCTGCCAATAGACACTTCCAGATTACCATTTCTTGTCCTAATATCGTCAAGAAAGCTTTGTACTGATATTCCATCCTTAATTAAAACATCATATAAAAGTTTATATGCTGTACCCATCTGAACGGTTTTCACGTATAACATTTCATGTTTTTCAGTGTATTTGTTCATTATTTCTTCAAAAGCTCCTTCATAGTCTAATGATTCTGGAACTGTAATCTGTAACTGCCGAGTCTTGTTGTTTTCATCAAAAAGTAACGGAAGAAGTACTGTCAGTATACCAACGACTATAACCATGATTACAGCGATTGCTACATAACCCATTCCTGCAGCTAATCCTACCGTCATAGCCAGAAAAAGACTCAAGATCTCTCTGGCTGTCCCAGGTGCCGAACGGAATCTTACAAGGCTGAAAGCACCAGCTACAGCTACACCTGCTCCCAGATTGCCATTAACAAGCATTATAATCACTTGTACAATAACCGGGATGAGTCCTACTGTCAGCAAAAAGCCTGTGGTAGATCTGTTTTTATATGAGTGGATATACGAGATGATCAAGCCCAGAATTATGGACACAATGGAACACACCAGAAATTGACTCATCCCTATCTCAGACGATGTTATGATGCTGCTCAATATATTAGACATAGTTTTTAACCCTCTTTTCTTCATATTTTTTATTCTTTGTCTCTTCTTCAATCACTTTTGTGATCCTATATGCTTCACCATACTTTGAGAGAGACGACTGCTGGATTCCTGTTTTTTCTATAGAACGAATCAGCCACAACGGGATGGCTTTACACGATGCTTTGACTTCCATAAGAACCGTATCTTCAGGAACAAGCCTGAACCCGTAAGCATCTCCGCTCTTATCTAATCCCCAATTTCTCCAAATGATATCTGTATCAAAAGTAATTCTCAGTGCGCTATCATCTTTAGCTATAAATGAGTTTCTTATATATACGATCTGCATAGCAGGTCTCATTTGCCCATAGAAACTCATAAGGTAATCAATCTCTCTTGCTATCTGATCAGAATTTGGAGCAACTGTCTTTCCATTCATCCAATCAAATAATTCCTTATATGAACCTGAGATCCTTCTTTTATAGACGATCCCGTCAACTTTTTTCTTTATTTCAGCAAAAGCCTGTGTACTTTCATCAACTGTCCCGGTATAAGTTCTTAACCTGAGTTTTTCTTTATAAAACGGCTTCTCCAAAGATCTCAAAATCAGTTTATCGTCTGCTGTATCAAAATACAGACTATTAATAGGTGATCTGCTGTATTCATCATTCTGGATGTATGGAGATATACTATCTAAAAGATCGTTCATCTTTTCTCGATTCAGAATGTATTTTTTCTCCATCCTAGCAAACGATCCAATATAGTTATTCACTTTCTTTACCTCCTATCTCCTTGAGATGATCCAATAATACCTTTCAAACCTTAAATCATCCTTAAACAGGAAAAAAGCCGGAAATATATTCCGGCTTTCTCTTTTTCATTAATAGTAAATAGTCTAATCTCCTGCACGGAAGATCGTTCTTCCATCTGAAGCTTTGTCAGATTTAGGCTCTGTCTTTATCTCTTTTTCCTTTACTTTCTCTTTTCTCACTGGTGTTTTACGGACAGGTTCTTCCTCTTCCTCATCATCATAGAATTCTTCATCTGTGATATTGATGCCCCTTGCTTCTTTAATGGCATCGATCAGATCCCAGTAAAGCAGAAAATCGAATAACGGAACTTCATCCCAATGATTAAGGATCTTGAAAATAATCGAAGTAATTATCCACGAAACCAGCGCACCAGCAAATCCAAAAACTAGGCCAGCCACGCAGTCAGAAGGATAATGCATCAGCAGATAGCATCTGGCAAAACACATTGACAAAGGAAGAAGCAATGTCCAGTGTTTACTGTCCCTCTCTCCTGCAAATCCAAATGCACTTGCAAATGCCATAGCTGCAGTACAGTGCCCTGAAGGGAACGAGTATTGACTATACTCCTTAATTCCAAAAGCTTCCCACATAATTTTGATATCATTATATGTTTCAAAAGGCCTTGGACGCGCAATAAGATCTTTAACGATTATATTTGACAGTATTGCTCCGGCTCCAATAGCCCCAAAAACACATATACCAATCTTTCTTGTTCTTCTGAAAAGCATCAAAATCACGGCGATAATAAATAATACTATCCCGTCTTTTCCTATAAAACTCATCACTTTAGAAAACGGCGTAAGATATTTTGCCCATTTAATACAGTGATCATGCATAAACAAAAGCAGATAATAGTCTATTCTTGTCAACAGCTCCATTCCAAAACACCTCTCTATAGTGCTCTTTAAATATTGTACTCCTATTCGTTCCTTTTATAAAGTTCTAGAATTCCACAGTCATAATCACTTTTCCGTCTTGATACTCTGCATTTATCTTCGCTTTATGAGCATCTGTGACGGCTTTTGCTATTGAAAGTCCAATTCCGAAACCGCCAGTGCTCCTGCTCCTAGATGAATCCTCTCTGTAAAAGCGGGAGAACCAGTTATCAACTTTCGCCTCCTGAGCGCTCTCACATGTATTGGATACTGCAAGCATTTTTTTCTTTCCATTCTCACAAAGTGAGATCTTCACTTGTCCGTCTGTATCACAGTATTTGACTGCATTATCGCAAAGCACAGATGTCAGTTCTCTTATTCCACGCTCGTCCCCGTTCATAATTATGTCTGGAGCTATATCCATTTTAAATGAGACACTTTTTCTCTCAGCTAAAGCAACAAATGATTCTGCAACCTCTGCAACCGCTTCACTTAGAGAAAACTGGGTTTTGTTCAGTTGTACACTGTCCTCTTCCATTCTTGAAAGAACAAGCAAACGCTGGACAAGATCATTCAACCGTTTGATCTGGCTATGTATATTCTCCGTCCACTCAGACTTTCCAGATGTTATTTCAATTACATCAGTGTTGGCAGAAATAATAGCCAGAGGAGTTTTAATCTCATGACCTGCATCTGTAATGAACCGTTTTTGCATCTCAATATTATCAGCGTACGGTTTTACTATCTTTCCTGAAATGACATAGATAAGCAAAAGCAAAACAATATAAATTACAAGCGCTACAACAAGTGATGATACCAGGTTTCTTCTTACATTCGCTAGGTCCTCGCTGATATCCAGGAAATAATATCCAGTCTCACCGGTTGGTGCTTCAAAACGCTGATATTTGTAAGTGGCAATTGTTCCTTTGTCTTTCCCTCTATCAACTGCCACACTGCCATATTCTTCAGACTGTTCTTCTGTGACTGAAACAATATTATTTAAATTGGAACGAGAGTATTCTCCGTCTGCAGTATAGTAAATAACAAAATACCTTGTCCGATATGGCGTTTCAGCATCTATAACAGGACCACCTATCCCTCCTTGAGCCATTCCAGGTGAAAACCCAGGCTTTCCCTGATCAGAAGGAACTCCCGGCATGTTATTCTGATTCGCTGCAGGATTATCCATTGGGTGCTCTATGTCACCAGGCCGATATTCCCCTTCCCTGTCATTAAATAAATCACCCTGGTTTATCATTAACTGCAGGAGGATATCCGAATTCCTATTAACTTGGAACAGATTCATTACATATATTCCGCCAACAATAAATACAAGTACTATAAATATGGAGATCATTGCTGACACAATAAATCGTTTTCGCAACTGCTCAATCATTTGCTTTCTCCAAATAATATCCGCTTCCTCTTGCAGATATGATGTTTATATTTGCACCGATCCGTCTGAGTTTTTTCCTTAGAAAAGAAATATACACCCATACAACATTATTTTCTGCCTCCGAATCAACTTCCCATACTCTTTCCATTATTCTGTCAGTCGACACAGGCGATCCTTTTGAGGACATAAGCAATTCCATTATCTGATATTCCTTATTTCCAAGCCTTAAAATATCTTTAGGACCAGACAATTCAAACGTTGCCCGATCCAAAAACACATTTTCAAACTGAAGCTTATTGGGGGTATACTCTGGCTGACGCCTGGACAATGCTCTGATCCTTGCCATGAGCTCACCTGTGGAAAAAGGTTTGGACAGATAATCGTCTGCTCCAGCATCAAGGCCCTTGATCCTATCTTCCACATCAGACTTTGCAGTCAAAAGGATAACCGGAGCATGAACTCCGTTAGAGCGAAGTTCAGAAAGGACTGTGATTCCATCCTTTTGCGGC